>Ga0207996_1001823_pt1 | contig 13950 bp, 8 predicted proteins | sample AntAceMetag02UKG_FD_184773 | JGI IMG/M metagenome (GOLD analysis project Ga0207996, IMG submission 184773) | Saline lake microbial communities from Ace Lake, Antarctica - Antarctic Ace Lake Metagenome 02UKG (SPAdes) (version 2) | ecosystem: Environmental > Aquatic > Non-marine Saline and Alkaline... | reverse complement strand
GTAAGGTGAGTTGGATTGAAGAGCCGGATGTGAGAAATTCACAAGTCCGGTTCTATGAGGGGCATTGAAACTCCTCTTGTTAATTGTGAAAATATAAGAAAAGGAGTCATATTATGTCTACTCGACAAATAAATCGATTAGTTGTTTTTCTGTGCGTTACTTTTGTCACAGTCGTTTGTTTTGCGCAGTATGCAGTATCGGAGGAGAACCCTGATGAGCTTGTAGTCGCCGGTAAAAAACTCGAAGAAAAGACTTTTTACAAAAAAGCGTATGCACAATACCTTAAAGCCCATGATCTCTTCGTTGAAAAGAGTGATAAAATAAACGCCAGAAAAGCACTCGAATCAATGTATGGTACTGAGCGCAAACCATTGGAGTATCCGCTTTCACAAGAAGAGGTTAAAACCATTCTCGCAAAGAATTTTTCGGATGTTTCAGATAAAGAGCGTGCCCAGTGGATCAGTAGCGGAAAACTTGATCATCTTATTGTTGATGGCAATCCTCAGTATTTTTGCGGTACGATAGATAATATCAGATACAGAAACATCGATCTTATGCGTGCATATACCTCGAAAGAGAAAAAAACAAATCCGTTTTATGAAAAGTTAAAGGATATTGTCTTTAAGGACAAGGATAGCGGGTATCCGCGTGAGGACTGGAGACCATACATTAACCCCGTTACATTTCTTTATAAAGGAAGTATGACGATTCCCCGAAAAGAGTTGCCTGCAAAAGGGGTCTTAAAGCTATGGGTGCCGTTGCCGGTACAGACGCAAGCACAATCAAATATAAAAATAATTAACGTAGAACCAAGTGAGTATATAAAAGCGCCTTATCGGACAGATACCGAACTTGGGCAAATATATATTGAAGTACCACTCGATGAGCTCAAAAGTGATCTGTCGGTCGAAGCGGTATATATGTTTACCCATTACGAAAAACGATTTGTGATAGATCCCGATGCTGTCGGAGACTATGATAAAAACGATGCGCTCTACAAGAAATACACCAAATCAAGCCCAAGCATTCTTGTTTCACCTGATGTGTGTAGTGAAGCAAAACGCGCTGTGGGAAATATTGATAATCCGTATCGTGCAGCGAAAAAACTCTATCAGTATGTACTCAATAACATAGCGTACAGTTTGATGCCTCATATAAGACTAGCTGCCGAGCAGATGAGCGAATCTGAATTTGTCTTTAAGAACAGGTACGGAGATTGCGGGAGCCAGAGCATGTATTTTTGTGCTTTATGCAGGTCTCTTGGCATCCCTGCACGGGCAATAGGTGGGCAGCAGTTGATACCGGGTGTCGCAGGTGACCATTTTTGGGCGGAGTTTTATCTCCCTAATTACGGGTGGATACCGGTTGATACAACTATTGCGGAAACAGTGAATTATTTTGATGATATTTCCGAGGCAGACAAGAAAGCGTTTAAAGAATACTTTTTCGGAAATATGGATCCGTACCGTCTTGTCTTTCAAAAAGATGTTGATGCGCCACTTATTCCTGCGCCATCAGTGAGAGTTAGTTTGCCGATGGCAATACAGGAGCCCGCCGCAGTGTGTGAAACAGCGCCGTCAGATCCGGGAATACTTGTAGATAAATACTGGAAATTTAAAGTGTCTCCGGTGGAATAGATAAGAAGTTTTTCGTGGAGTATAAAACAAGCAGAATAGAAGCGTTAAGCGACGGTATTTTTGCGGTATCGATGACACTTCTCATCTTTGGTTTTGGGATCATGTTCCAGCCGCAAAAATCGATCGGGAACAGCCTGACAAAATCAGATGCTATCGCACCTTCTCTAAAGAACCACTGGTTTCTCTAACCGGGTAATCTTCATGTTTTCAAAGATCATTCTTTTATCTTTACAGGATAACTGTGTCTTTTTTCGGCTATTGTTTGCTATCCCGTTTCTTTTGCTCTACTTCTTACTCTTTTCGAGATCGCTTCCTCGCGATGACTTCGCTAAACGTCATTTCGCAGAAATCTTAATGAAGAGTTATGGAATGGTTACTCCGAAAATAGTATTACATGTAAGTGTAATACTATAAATGATTTACGTGTATTAATCCTAATATGTATGTGTGTCTTTTATTTGAGAATTTTAGAAGCCTCAAAAGACCCAAAATATCCGGAAGCACGAAAACTAGAAGAGGTAAGAAAAAAAGGGACTTTTTATTTGTCAAATCGGCAAAAATCGTATTTAATATTAGGTTTACCCCACCACGAACTTGGTGTCTTTATAATTGAATTGATATGCAAGAAGGATGAAAGAAAGGAATCATGATGATTGGTTTATTCTCCAAAACTTCCAGCAAGATTTCACAGGATAAGAATTCCGCCACCAAAACGAAAATGGCACGTTCCATGAAGTTAATTTTTCCGGCAATAATGTTACTGATAGGCGCATTGGTTGTCGCATGTGCTCACGCTCAAAACCTTGAATCTGAACAAAATAAATCTCAGCCTTCATATACTATTATGGATGCAGAGAAACGAGGTGGTTTTGATATTGGTCCTGCAGTTAGTGGTGTGACAACAACGTTTGCTCAAGACCTCCTGCGTGATGTAGTGAAGTTCGATTTTGCGGCATCACCAAAGTCATATACCGGCGTTTTTACCAAGGGGTATCCGCAAACACTTAACGCTTCTTCTGCTGATGCGGTGACTATTGGCATTAAAGCGAAAGAATCGGAACTGATAAAGCAAGTTGCGGTAAAAATTGAGATCAAGGGACCAAGAGGAATACAAACTGTTCCTATTCTATTAAAGAACGGCTGGAATTATACCCGTGTACCAATCAACTGGGACGGTATTGGCAGTCTGAGTGAAATCGTTTTTGTTATCACACCCATTATTAAAACCGGTCAGGTTGAAGGTATCCTATACTTAGACGCAGAATTTTTTACGTTAACATTTTTTGAAAAATATTGGACATTTATTAAGGTAGGCGTAGTTATAGCGCTCTGCCTGCTTATTTTTCTTCTCGTAGGAATATTGAGACTTCTCTTTGGGAGAAAATCACGGGCAAAAAGTGATATCCCCGTTATAGATACAAATATTGGTGGTTTCTTTACTCTTATTAAGACCGATCTCCTTTACGGAATAGTATCATTTATCCTGATTGGTAGTGCACTGTGGCTCTATAATTTAGGTACAGTAAATCACTTAAATGCCGGATTTAATTACCAGTTCATTTTTATTGCTTTGATCGGTGTTTTTCTTGCAGATATCTTAAAAGCGGGACATGTGGGTAGACACCTCACTGCCGGTGAAGCGTTTCAAACTGCTCTTATATCAGGTCTCCTTGCAGCATCATCAAGCTCAATGGAAATACTCCAAGCTCCTGCATCATGGGCCGGGGTATTAACACTTAACAAAGTTTTAGCGACAATATTTTTCCTTGTGTACCATATATCAAATGCGTGCGCTATTGCTGGTCGCGGTAAAGTTATCCGACCGATTACCGGCTTAATTATAGTACTTGCGCCATATACGCTTAATTGGCTCATGGTCTCAGAAAACGCACTTTTTATACAAAACTTTATTAATAGTGTTACCGGCAACATTTTGGCTGCTCAGCCGATTATCATGACAATTTTAGGCCGGTTATTTGTTGTTTTTATATTTAATGAGATCTTTGTTAATAGTATGAGTTTAGCAACAACCGGTAAGCTCATGAAAGACGTTAAGGGACACATCATAATGTTCCTTGTTGCACTTTATGTCTCTTGCGGATCCCTCATTGCAGATTTTGGTTCCACAGAAGCAGTATCAATGTTTCCGCTGCCGCTTATGGCACTTGCGGTTATTGTTGCATCGGCACTTTCATTCGGTGGGTTATGGGCTGAAGTATACCTTATTACCGGTGTCGCATTAGACGGCGGTAAACGTAACGCTCCTTCTGGGACGTCGCTTCTTGGACATGTTACATCAGGACTCAAAAAAGGTATAGCATACAGTACTATATTGATGACACTACTCTTTATTGTGCACATTATGTTAAATGTTGGTGCAATGAATCAACTAATGAAAACGTTACCGCTTGTCATAGGGGTGGTTGTAGGTTCATTGGTGTTTCCTCTCATTAAAACGATTATTGAGTCATTTGATGGAAGCTTACCATTTTTAGCCAGAGCTCGGTACAGCTATAAGGACGGAGTGCTCTATGCACGTGGCGCTGTTGTCGGGTTTGGTTTTGCGTACGCGTTATCGAACGGTTTTATTCAACAAGCAATGCATCACCGTATTCTTTTTGGTCTTATAGTAGGATTAATTGCATCTAGCGGTATAAGTATTGTCCGGGACGCTTTTTACGCTTCAAAAAATCAGGGCAAGATTCAGTCATGGAGGTTGTATTTTATTGACGGTTTGATGGGCGCGTTTGTCGGATGTGGCGTGGCATTCTATCTTGATGCCCTGCAGGTACCGGTTGTTGTTGAGAAGTTCAAGCTGTATACGAGTTCGGGTTTTGAGGCACGTGAATATGTTACCTATCCTTTAGTGAATAAATGGGGCCGCATCGATCTGGGTACATTTACCGGTGGCGCGAAACTGCTTTATACAGAATCACTTGCAGGTGTTATTAACTGGTCAATTGCGGCATGGCTCTTTGCGATAAATAAAGCGTTTTTGCAAATGATCCTTGATAAACATACCGCTCCGGTAAGGAACTTCTTCTCGAAAGAAGGATTCGGTCTTTTAGTTGAAAATATGATCTTTGTATTACGGTGGGGATTATGGATGAGTCCAATCATCTTTACATTCCTGCGCATGATGCCTGATCCGACATGGTATAATCAGGATGGTGCTGTGAGGACAATGTTTGCGATATATCACGATGCAACGATGTCACCGGCAGCGTTCCGTGAATGGAGCTTACAGGTTTTTGTCTATATCCTCGCATTTGATTTCTTCCGGGTTCTTATATGGATGGATCACATGGGTCTGCGTGTAGCGTCACTGGTAAACTTAAGTTTTATCGGGTTAGATAAACTTGATGAAAAGATAGCGAAATTTATTGGCCCGGCAGCAGCACAGCGGTACATTCCCGAAGGCGTGAAACGTTTCGCGACATGGGCACCTCTTTTAATACCGTTTTTTATTCCCCGCGGACGAGAATGGGCAAGTGTCTGGAACACAGCAGCTGCTATTCAAAGTGCTGCAGAATTAAAAGAAGCGGGGCTTTTATCATCTGTTATGGGGCTCGGGGTGCCGCAAAAGATAGTGTTTGTTATTGTGGCGATATTTATCTGCGCAGTGCTTTCGTATCTTTTCCGTGCATTACGTCGTCGTTCACTACGCAAAAAATTACATGTGAATAAACTGAATAACAGAATGTATAGAGTGTTTCTAAAAGAAAACGGTGAAATATACAGTGAAATAGATCATAAGAAACCGACTGTATTCCCTAAAGAATACGATCTTTCACGTCGTTCATACGATACCATGGACCCGTGCGGCAGAGTGCTCTACATGGTTGATACAAAAGCTGAGGGCGGGAACGTATATTGGCCGCTTATCGGTAATTTTCCTCATGATAAGTTTAAAGCTTCAGATATAAAAATGGGTGATGAAGTTCTCCATGTCAAGAATGACAATAATGGGATCAAAACAAAGATAGATATAACGTTACCGGACCAGTTTGCAACAACAGAAATCTGGAACGTAACTATTAAAAATACCACCGATCAGGAAAAAGAGCTTAAACTTGTCCCGTATCTTGAGTGGGTATTAAACGGTGGTTTGCATGATAGGTTCCATACACAATATACCCGTTTATTGATTGAGATGGAGTATGTGAGAGAAAAGAATGCGGTACTTGCATGGCAGAAATCAACAAAGTCTATGGGTATTCTTGCAGCGGACGTAGGTCCAGACGGGTTCCTTACATCTCGCATGGATTTTATTGGTCGTGCACAAAGCATTTGGCGTCCACGTATACTTGATACAATGGATTATTCACCTGCACGTGATACAGAGGCATATCCGTCATTTGAACCGATCGGCTCTTTGTTTATTAATGCGACAGTAAAACCAAAAGAAACGAAAACAATCCGTCTTATGATCGGGTACGCGAAGAAACGAGATGAAGCAATAAAAATGATCGATACATTCTTGAAGCCTACGCAATCGGAAACAATACCGCCTGAAAAAGTTAAAAAGAATAATCTATTGATAGGTCATGGTGAGATCCTTCCGGGAACACCGCAGCCGTATTCAGAATATATCGATGACGGCAACAAGATCCTGGTAAAGACACCATACACGCCGCGTCCATTTGACCATGCAATGAGTAATCCTCTTCATTCTGTTATGGTAACAAACAGAGGATTACATACATCATGTAATGGTAACTCTCAGCAAAATCGTCTGACACCTGATTGGCCGGACACTTGTAGTCAGGAATTACCGGCTGAAGCGATATATTTATATGATGTTGATCGCAAAGAATGGTATTCACCTTGTTACTATCCGCTATTTGAGAAAAACGCCTCTTATGAATCAGAGTTTGGCGTGGATGGTACAGCAGTTTTTCGTATGGGACGAGGAACACTTGCAACGGAACTGACCGTATTTGTGCCGCAAGACGAACCTCTGGGCATATATTACCTGACAATTAAAAACCATTCTGAAAAACCGCGCAAAATGCGTATGGCATCATACTTTGAAATGGTCTTAGAATTCATGCCTGAAAAATCAGGTGTCCTGCAGAAACGAATCGATAAAGCGATGAGTGCTATATACTATAAAAATCCGCGTAATTTATTCCGTCGTGGATGGGCGTTTGCATCTATGTCAGTTCCTTCAAATGTCATTGAAACAAAGAGAGGCAGATTCTTTGGTAAGGGTAGAGGTATATCTCATCCATATTTAGTTGAGAATGGAACGCCGGATACGTCACACTTATCAGATAATCAGCAAATTGCGGGTCTCTTAACAACAATAGAGATCCCTGCACGTGATGAATGCACTATAGCGATCGTTATGGGGCAAGCGGACACAAAACGTGAAGCGAAACAACTGGTACAGAAATACAAGAATATTGAAAATGTTGAAAAAACATTAACTGATACACGTAACTGGTGGCTCAGTCTTATGACAACAGTACGGTTTGAGACATCACATCAGGAATTTAATTATCTCCAAAACTGGTTAAAGTATCAGGGGCTTGCGGAACGTATTTGGGCGCGAAGAGGATTTTACCAAACAAGCGGCGCGTTTGGTTTCCGTGATCAGCTCCAAGATACAGTGAATCTCATGTGGGTTGATCCTGCACTTGCACGCAAACAAATATTATTGCACGCCTCACAACAGTTTCCTGAAGGTGATGTGTTTCACTGGTTCTTTACATTAACTGATGGCCGTACAGCGTTTTCATGCCGTACACATGCCTCAGATAACCCTGCGTGGTTACCGTGGGCAGTTGTGGAGTATACGCGGTGCACGGGAGATAAGACACTTCTTGATGAGAAGACAACATATGCTGAAAGTGAATTCCCGTTTGCGCCTCTTCCAGCAAATTTAGGCGGAATAGGGCACATGTATCATCGTTCAACACGATCAGATACAGTATACAAGCATTGTCTGAAATCACTTGATCTGATACTGACAAAGCGTACAGGGGAAAACGGTTTACCTCATATACGTACAGGTGACTGGAACGACGGACTTGATGAGATCGGTAGTCACGGCAAGGGTGAAAGTGTATGGCTTGGATTCTTTGTCTATTATATATTGAAGAACATGGTTGATATTATCGGTGAGAAAGAAGGCGATAAACGTAAAGCGTATTATGTAAAGAAGATGAATGAGCTTGGTGAGTCTATCGAAAAGACATGGAGAGAAGATAGGTATTTACGTGCATTTCACGATGATGGTACAGAAATCGGTATTAAAGGCAGCGGTATCTGGGAAACAGATGCACTCACAGCTGCATGGGCAGTTATGGCAGATATTAACTTTGATCATGCGGTAACAGCGTTTAATACTTCATTGAGTGTTTTAGAGAGAGAGAATACGATCTTGCTTGGATGGCCCGCATTACGTGAAGATTCTAAACCGTATCTTGGAAGAAGTAGTAAGTATCCTGAAGGTGTACGCGAAAACGGTATGTATTGCCATGGTGTGCAGTGGCTTGTTAAAGCTGCCCGATTACTTGCAGAGAAATTTGAGCAGCAGGGTAATCAGCGAAAAGCGGACGAATACCGAGCTGCGGCATACAGACTGTGGATGAAAATAGCGCCGATCGCGCATTGTGAAGGAGACGAGATCGAGAGATATGGTGGCCAGCCAAACAAACAATGTGCAGATATATTAACAAACTATGAAGTCGGCCGAATGATATGGCACGGATACACCGGTGCCGCGGGTTGGATGATACGGCAAGCAATGGAGGGAATTGTTGGGGCAACGCTTGTTAATAACGAGATGATCGTGCCGGGTGATCTTGAAAAGCCACGAGGCGATCTGAAAATATATAGTGTTGTAAGAGATTTAACTAACAGCCCGATAAAAAAATCACCTAAGAAATAAGTTGCACGTTTTATTTTAAGATACTATAGGGTGAAAGTCCCGAACAAGCCCGGTCGTGGGAACTGTTAGCGACTCTGCAAGGGTGTTAATCATGAGGTTGGATCTGAAGGAAGCGTATAGCAAAGTACTGGCCTGACGAACAGGAAGCGCAAAGATTCAAAGCCCAATAACGACGAAACACATAGACGTATATGTGACAGGCATAAGTGTGAAAGTGAGTGTGTATTACCCGGGGAGATCTGAGGGTTTGTTTTTTTTCTTCATAAACATCCCATATATTATTATAGCAAAATAGTGAATAAATGGCATTGTTATTTAATGAAAAAGGAGAAGGGTTGCAGTTCCCTTTTTTTATTCTGCTTTCATCGGTCCGAGAAGAAATTCTGGCATTTCCTGCAGTTCACCGTCTTTATTGATGCAGGCGATTGTTGACGATGCTTCCGCAATTAGTGTCTTTCCGTTATTCTTAGTCACTTTGTACGCATGTTCTATCGTTGCTGCGCGCACTCGTGTAACGGTGGTCTCAATATCAATCAGCTCATCATAATAGGCGGGAAATTTGTAGTTACAGGCGATTTTTACCACAGCAAAGAGTATCCCGTCTTTTTCACAATCGCTGTAGTTATATCCAAGTGACCGCAAGTGTTCTACGCGCGCCATTTCAAAATATACAAAGTAATTTGAGTGGTGCACAACGCCCATTTGATCAACTTCAGGGTACCGTACTCTGATTTGTATCTTATTAGTTTTTGGCTCATTAATCATGGAATATACCTATCTCCACCGCGTAGGAATCACTTTGTGCCACCTACGCGGTGAACTCGTGGTTCGTAATCGATTCACGATACACGAACTACGATTCACTTTTTTAGCGTATAGCGCGTAGCGGTTAGATATTACTAAATAGGGATTTAAACTATACGCTCTACGCTAAACGCTATTCGCTATTTAAGTTGTACTTCATGTCCCCCAAACTCATTCCGCAGCGCCGCAATAAATTTCTTGGTAAATGAGTTTCCTTCTTCAGTGTTATAGCGAACAGAAAGCGCGTGAGACAGTGTGTTATGTGGAGAGTTCGTCTCTTTTGCTGTTTCTTCTGCCCATTTTCCTGTTTCACCCCCACCGATCTTATCGGTGATCTTTTCGAGATTGGGGTCTTTACTGAAAGCATCCTGCGCAAGCTCGGTAAGCCATGAGCGGATAACGCTTCCATTCGACCATACTCGTGAAATATCTTTAAGATCAAGTTTATAGGGAGCGTTTTTCAGTTGTTCGTATCCTTCACCATAAGCTTGCAATAGCGCGTATTCAATACCGTTATGTATCATTTTTACATAATGCCCTGCGCCTGACGGTCCCATGTAACCATACCCGTTTTTTATTGCGATCAGTTTGCATAACGGTTCGATCTTTTTGAATACTTCTTCTTTTCCGCCGATTGTAAGGCACGCACCGTTACGGGCACCGGTAAGACCACCGCTTGTACCGATATCAAGATACTCGATACTTTTCTCGGCACATTTTTCAGCTCTTTTTATGGCGTCTTTATAGAAAGAGTTCCCTCCATCAATAATGATATCTTCTTGGGAAAGTAAGGGGAGTAATTGGTCTATAAACAAATCAACAACCGGTCCGGCAGTTACCATGAGCCATATTACCCGTGGCGCATTGAGTTTTTGTACGAGGTCTTCAACTGATGACGCACCGATCGCGCCTGCTGAAATTACTTCTTGTAACGGTTTCTGACTTCTATTATATGCGATAACCTCAACTTTTTGTGAAAGGAGGTTACATACGATGTTCTTGCCCATTTTGCCTAAGCCGATAAACCCTATTTGCATAAACCCTCCCGTAAAAAAATATTTTCTTGCTATTTACCTGCGAATACTATAGTAATTAATAGTAGTTTTATCAATCATTATCTATAGCCAAAAATCTATGAGTACGAAAAAACCAGACATTGCTGAACTTACAGAATTAGCCCGTCAAACGAGACGCACAATTTTAGAAGTTCTCCACGAAGCCGGATCAGGGCATCCCGGCGGTAGCCTATCATTAGTTGAAATATTGATCGGGCTCTATCATTACAAACTCCGATATGATCCAAAGAACCCTGAGTTTAACGATCGCGATATCTTTATCCTGTCAAAGGGGCATTGCTGTCCGGTACTCTACACAGTTTTAGCCAAATGCGGTTTCTTTCCTGAAGAAGAACTTATGAAATTTAGAAAGTTAGGTGCCATGCTTCAAGGGCACACACACCGAGGTGTTCCGGGGGTTGAACTTTCTACCGGTTCATTAGGGCAGGGACTCTCCGTTGCAAACGGCTGGGCGCTTGCTGCAAAGATGGATAATCATGCTCGCAGGGTCTATTGTGTTATAGGTGACGGTGAAATGAATGAAGGGCAGATATGGGAAGCGGCAATGACAGCCAGTTTTAGAAAACTTGATAATGTTTGTGCTATTCTTGATAAGAATAAGGTTCAGCAGGACGGGCCGACTGAAAAAATAAAGAATCTTGATCCGGTAGCAGACAAATGGAAAGCATGCGGTTGGGAAGTTATCGAGATTGCCGGACATAAGATAGAAGAAGTTTTGAATGCGCTAGACAAGGCTGAAACGATAAAAGGTAAACCGACTATCATTATAGCCGATACCATTAAAGGTAAAGGCGTGTCATTTATGGAAGGGCAGTTTACCTGGCATGGTAAAGCGCCAAGTGAAGAAGAACTCGCTGCGGCGTTAAAGGAACTTGAATAAATAAGGTGCAGTCATGACAGAGAAAATGAAGGCGACTCGCGACGGTGCGGGTGAAGGATTTATGGAGCTGGCAAATCAGAGAGACGACATCGTTGTCTTGAGTGCTGATCTTGCGACATCCACACGTGCCGATAAATTTGAGAAGGTGCATCCTGACAGATTTATCAATATGGGTATATGTGAGCAGGATATGATCGGCACAGCCGTAGGGTTTGCAATGGCCGGTAAAGTCCCGTTTGCTTGTTCGTTTAGCTGTTTTATGCTGACACGGGCATATGACCAGATACGCGTATCGCTTTGTTATAATAATGAGAATGTAAAACTGATTGGTTCACATAGCGGTATTACCGTCGGACCGGACGGTGCGACTGCGCAATATAATGAAGATATTGCGATAATGCGTGTTCTGCCAAATATGAAAGTCATTGTTCCCGCTGATACCCATGAAGCAAAAAAAGCGGTGTTAGCAAGCGCTGATATAGCTGGTCCGGTCTATATACGTGTCGGAAGAGGGCCTATTCCGGCGGTTACCTTTGAAAGTGATCCATTTGAATTTGGTAAAGCAAAGATTCTCCGTGAAGGTAGTGATGTTTCAATTATTGCTTGCGGTATAATGGTTAAAGATGCATTGGATGCGGCCGAAGAACTTAAAGAAAACGGGATAACTGCTCGTGTTATTAACCTCCACACAATAAAACCCCTTGATGAAGCGGCACTGATTAATGCTGCCAAAAAAACCGGTGCGATCGTCACAGCTGAAGAGCATCAGATATATGGTGGCATGGGTAGTGCGGTAGCCGAACTGTTAAGTGTTCAGTTTTCGGTACCCATAGAAATGATCGGCATTAAAAACGTGTTTGGCGAGTCAGGGACTCCTGACGAATTAAAAACTAAATACGATCTTACTAAAGAAACTATTGTTGACGCGTGCAAAAAAGCAATTGCACGTAAAAAGAAGTAGTAATATTTTCCTCACACAAAATCAAGAATTATTTAAGTGAAATGACACGAAGTGTCCAACCCGCTTTTCTTACAGAGATTCGTCATGAAAAGATGTAGGTATCTGTAAATGCAAGGCTTGAGACTGAATAGCCCGCAGACGTACTTGAAGAGTACGTCGAGGACTATGAGGAAGCTTAACGCAGCAGTTGCAGTTAGATATATCTTTGAAATAGAATGTTTGTGAGAAATGCGGGTTAAGATTCTTTCTTATTTTTTGCAGTGGTTTTCTTGGTTTTTTTGATATACGCTTTTTTGCGAGCACGTTTTTCACGAGCATTATGTTGCTGTCCCATTTTTTTCTCCTTTTTAATTTTCTGCGGTTATTATATAATAATACGGTAAATAGTCAATTATTAAGGTGGAGGAATCGATGAAAAGATTTTTTATAGCGCTGATTGTTAGTGTTGTGGTTATTGTTAGTGGTATATTCTATATAACGTCACGTGACTCACTGACGCCTATTCTGATGTACCATAGTGTGAATGATAGTAAGATACATTATACTCCTACTGTAACAGTAGCTGCATTTGAGACACACCTTGCATTTCTTAACAAACATAACTTTAAAGTTATCTCGCTTGATGAGTATGTAAAAGCGGTAAAAAGTAAGGGTCGTAATCTTCCCTATAAAGCTGTTGTCGTTACATTTGATGACGGTTATAGAGATAATTTTAGCTATGCATATCCACTTTTAAAGAGATATCGTATGCCGGCAATGATTTTTGTTCCGACAGATTTTCTTGGAAAAGATGGATACGTCACTCTTGATGACATTCAAGTGATGATGAAGCACGATATATCGATCGGGGTGCATGGAAAGACACATGCCTATCTTCCAACTGTTGTTTTAGAAGATCTATATGAAGAAACTGCCGGAGCAAAAAAAGATATAGAGAAGATGCTCGGTAAACCGGTTTCATTATTCTGTTATCCTATTGGCGGGTACTCACAGGCAATTAAAGAAGAAGTTGAAAAAGCGGGATACAAGGCCGCGTGTACAACAAATCGTTCGCCATCAATTCTTAATACCGATATATACGCATTAAATCGCATAAAGATGACCAATAAGGACACGTACGATCTTATCTTGTGGGGAAAGACTTCACGTGTGTATAATTTGATGAGGAACATTAGAAATCACTTTAGAAATACGGGAAAGAAATAAAGATTTATTTTGTAATTATATGGAGATTAATATGGCAAGGACATTGTATGTAACATGTCCCACATGTAAAGAGCTTTTAGAGGTTGATCGCGAAAGCGGGAAGGTGGTAAAACACTTTAAATCAAAAAAAGCTGAAAAAGGTGACAGCAGCGATTTATTGAAGGATGTTTTAGATGATGTGAAAAACCAGGGTTCAAAACTTGACGCGCAATTTAATGACGCAAAACAAAAAGAAAAGGATAAAGCAAAGACATTTGATGATGTCTTCAAAAAGGGAATAGATGAAGCGAAAAAGAGTAAAGACTTAAAACCTGATATCCGGCCGTTTGATTTGGATTAATGACAGTATAAAAGGATGAGAATATGAGTGCGCCAAGAAAAGCTAATATAAGCAAGCTGGACAATCCAGCACGTGTAATGGCTAACCACCGGCACGGAACCAAACCATGCGTATAAGGAGGTAACGAATTATGCGAAGCCATGGTAAG
>Ga0207996_1001821_pt1 | contig 13954 bp, 14 predicted proteins | sample AntAceMetag02UKG_FD_184773 | JGI IMG/M metagenome (GOLD analysis project Ga0207996, IMG submission 184773) | Saline lake microbial communities from Ace Lake, Antarctica - Antarctic Ace Lake Metagenome 02UKG (SPAdes) (version 2) | ecosystem: Environmental > Aquatic > Non-marine Saline and... | reverse complement strand
AACCCCTCTGAAAGACAGGACGGCGTTGTATACCCAGATTCTATCATTAAGAATAATCTTCATACGACTTGCTTTTATCACATAATGCGGCGAAGTTTTAGGACATGTTGTAAGAACTGCATTGTGGGCATCATATTCTTCCGATGAAAGTCGCTCCATCTTTTCAGCATCCCAGAACCATGGGGGAGTGTATCCCCTTATGCTTTCTACTGTCGCTTGTCCACTCGTAATATCGTAGGCTATAATTTCTGCCTGTATCTTGTCTTTGTCTTCAAAAAACGTTACATCTCCTTTAGCAATGATCTTTTTTTCTACCAGATTTACTTTACACCAGTCGCCAATCATACGCATGGACTCATATTTAATTTCTACATTGCCCTTGCCAATAATTACATTACCTTGTTCCGAATATTCCAACTGGTCTGCAACTACATCAATGGCAGGCTTTGCTGATTTTGAAACAGGTTGCGTCGCTTCAGAAGGTTTTGGTAATCCACCTGCAAGGGAATAGACTGACAAGCAAAGAAATAATAAAACACAACAGATCAAACAGACCTTAGTGTAAACTTCCGATTTTAAACTCATAATTTTATCCAAAATTTAAGTATCTATAACTTATCAAAAACAAAAGGAGTATGTCAACAAAAATTCAAAGTATTTATATATATCCTTAAAAGGCATTCTGGATTAATTTAAAATCAACCATATCTTTTTTTGAATCAAATAGGATAGATATCACATCAAAGCGAAAGCAAAGATTTTGATACTTGCTTGTTTTAATATACGCTTCTGCGATACGGCGAATCCTATTTTGCTTAGTACGGGTAACTGAACTTGCCGGAGGTCCAAATTTATCCGAAGAACGCGTTTTTACCTCAATAAACACCAAAGTATCTTTGTCCTTTGCAATAATATCTATCTCTCCCCATAAAGACCTGTAATTTCTTTCAATAATTTTATATCTCTTTGTCCTGAGGAATCTACATGAAAAATCTTCTCCATATTCTCCTAAAGATATCCTGCCCATTTGCTTATTCTCTTTTTCCCGAACAGGAGCAAACGACCTTCTGTGAATAGGGGACATGCCAAATTTTGCTATTGCTTCAAGATGGAACTGTGTAGCGTATCCTTTATGCTTCTCAAAACCATATTTAGGATACTGTTTCCCGTAACCTATCATTATTCTATCTCTTGTGACTTTTGCAATAATCGATGCTGCTGCTATTGACGCACTTTTTGAATCGCCTTTAATAATTGCTATCTGCGGCTTTCTTAAACCTGACACCCTTAATCCGTCAACTAATATGTATTCCGGAGAGATATTTAAATTATCGATTGCTCTATTCATGGCAAGGTGTGTTGCAGCCAATATATTAATCTTGTCTATTTCTTCTGTGCTCGCAAATCCAATACCAACACTCAGCGCAGCATCATATATTTGATCAAATAAACTATCTCTTTTTTTTGAACTGAGTTTTTTAGAATCGTTTAAATCGTGAATGCTGCAACTTTTGGAAAGGATTACTGCGCCTGCAACAACTGGTCCCGCAAGAGGTCCTCTGCCAGCTTCATCAAGTCCTGCAATTAAGTTCTTGCCTCGTGCATATAACTTATTTTCGTAAAGAAACATGCATCTAAGTTTTCACCTCGTTAGATGGTTCCTCGATAACGGGGCTTACTTGCTCCTTAGAGATATCCTGTTCTTTTTGGACATTCTTTGATGGTGTTTTTTTAATCTGTTTTTTCTTTTCCTCAACCTTAGCTGCTTTTCCAATTCTTTCACGCAGGTAATATAATTTTGCTCTTCTGACAGCGCCTTGTCTTGCAACTTCGATTTTTATAATATTAGGAGAATGTAGAGGAAATATTCTTTCTACCCCCTCGCCATAGCTGACTTTTCTTACCGTAAAGGTTTCGCTGATGCCTCCTCCTTTTCTTCTAATCACAATGCCCTGAAATACTTGAACGCGTTCTTTTATCTCCGCCTTTCCTTTTTTCTGTCCCATCTTTCCTTTTTTCGCTGCTGTCTTTTCCACGACCCTTACATGAACCTTAATTGTGTCTCCTACGCAAAAATTCGTGATGTCGTCTTTTCTTTGCGATTTACTTACTCCATCCAGAATACTTCCTATATTAGACATATCGTCTCCCCTTAAAAGTTGTTTTAATTCTTTAAAATATCAGGTCTTCTTAATGATGTTTTTTCTAAAGATTTCTTATTTCTCCATAGTTCTATTTGATTGTGATTACCGCTAAGCAGAATCCGTGGAACTTCAAGTCCTCTGAATACAGGAGGCTTTGTGTATTGAGGATATCCTAAAAAAGGACCAAAAAAAGAGTCGGTTTTTATAGAATCCTGATTGCCCAGCACCCCGGGTATTAATCTGACAACCGTATCAATCATAACCATTGCCGGTAATTCACCCCCCGTTAACACATAATCACCTATTGAAATTTCCTTATCAACTAAATTGCGAATTCGTTCATCAACGCCTTCATATCTTCCGCATATAAATATCAAGGTATGTTTTCCGCTTAACTCCTTTGCCATATCCTGATTAAATCTTTCCCCTTGCGGACAGGTAAGAATAACAGATATATTTTCAGTTTCAATCTTAAATTTTTCCTTTATATGCTCCACTGCTTTATATACTGGTTCAGGTTTCATAACCATGCCGCAGCCTCCACCATATGGAGTATCATCCGTAGTTTTTCTCTTGTCATCGGCAAAATCTCGAAGATTGTGTACGTTTATATCTATATGTCCTCTCTCCTGCGCTTTTCCCAATATGCTCTGATGCATAGGATATTCAAACATATCCGGAAATATTGTGAGAACATGTATTATCATCAGCGCGCTCTGCTAAGTTTCTTTTTACTTTTTTTTGGTGCTTGCTTATTTTTACTGCCCTTCTTGCTCTGCGCTACTTTGGTGACAGGGGTTGTTTTTTGCGTAGTTTTTTTCTCTACTCCTTTTTGTTCTTTCTTCTGTGTTTCTGTGTCTTTTTGTGTTTTTTCTTGCTCTTGAGATTTCTTGACTTTCCTCAATATGCTACTTACTGTATCAGAAAGTTGCGCGCCTTTTTTTATCCATATATCCACCTTTTCAATATCTACATCTACCTTTGCAGGATTCTCTATTGGCGCATAATGTCCTAACAGTTCCAAAACCTTTCCTCTAGTAGACACTCTGGAATCAACTGCAACTATCCTGTAAGAAGGCTTCTTCTTTGTTCCCAATCTTCTTAATCTAATTTTAACTGGCATTTATCTATCTCCTTTTATAGTTTCTAGTTTTTAAATCATTCAGGGGAACAGGCTTCTTTTGCCCACCATCCCTCCTTGTTTCATCAGGTTTTTAATCATTTTTCTTGATGCAACAAAATTTTTAAGAAGCATATTAACGTCCTGAATACTTGTTCCGCTACCTTGAGCTATACGTTTTCGTCTTTGCCCGTTAATTATCTCTATACTCTTTCTCTCCTCTTTTGTCATTGAATTAATAATTGCTTCCTGTTTCTGCATATTCCCATCATCAATCTTTAAATTTTTAAATTTGCCCTGCATTGGAAGCATTTGTAAAATTTCCTGCATTGATCCAAGTTTTTTCATCTGCTTAAGATGGGCAAGGAAATCCTCTAAAGTCAGGGTTTCTTTTCTTATTTTTTTTTCAAGCTCTTTTTCTTGTTCAGCTTTACCTTTGAATTCCGCCTTATCAATTAAGCTAAGGATATCTCCCATTCCCAGTATTCTGGATGCCATTCTATCCGGATAAAACAACTCTAAATTATCAAGCTTCTCACCGTTTCCAATGAATTTCACAGGTTTGCCCGTAACAGCGCATACGGATATTACTGCGCCGCCTCTGGCATCTCCATCCATCTTCGTAAGAATTACACCATCTATTCCCAAAACATTCTGATATTCCCTTGCTATTTTCACTGCATCCTGACCTGTCATGGCATCTACTACCAATAGGACTTCATGTGCTCTTGTAGCCTTTTTCATATCTACCAGTTCCTTCATTAGAACCTGGTCAATATGAAGTCTGCCTGCCGTATCAATAATAACAATATCCTTATTATCTCTGGAGGCTAGTTTGACAGAATTAGTTGCGATCTTTACAGCGTTATTGCCCTCTGTAAAAACAGGTACATTCAATTGGCTGCCAAGAACTTCCAGTTGTTTCACAGCAGCGGGTCTGTATATATCTGCTGCTGTGAGAGAGCACTGATAATTCTGTTTTGTGAAATATTTTGCAAGTTTAGCGCTTGTTGTTGTTTTTCCACCCCCCTGAAGACCAACCACCATTATAACTGTAGGTTGCGCTTCTGCCATATTTATGCTACACGCTGATTTTCCCAGAAAACCAATCAGTTCTTCATGTACTACTTTTATAACCTGCTGCCCCGGCTGAAGACTTTTAAGCACCTGTTGTCCAACTGCCTTTTTATTAATATTTCCGATAAACTCTTTAACAATCTTATAATTAACATCAGCTTCCAGAAGAACAAGTTGTACTTCTCTTAACGCCGCTCTTATATTGTCTTCCGTAAGCCTGCCCGGCTTTTTAAGGTTACGAAATATGTTTTGGAACTTTTCTGATATTATTTCAAACATTTACACCGCCTCTGGTACGCAACATTTTAATTGCCTCTTTTATATCAGGAGCTTTAAAAACAGCTGTTCCGGCAACCAGTATGTTAGCACCTGCTTTTATAACATCTACCGCTGTGGTTTCGTCTATACCACCATCTACCTCTATATCAACAAATAAACCCGCTTTATCTATCATTCGTTTAAGCTCTTTTATCTTTGGCAGAACAGATCTGATGAATTTCTGACCGCCGAATCCCGGATTAACAGTCATAAGCAGAACCATGTCAATCTGTTTTAGAACGTGTTCTACGCGCACAATAGGCGTAGAAGGGTTAAGCGAAACCCCGACTCTCTTAGATAATCTTCGTATATGATCAAGCGTCTCATGTAGATGCTCGCATGCCTCAACATGTACAGTTATAATATCTGCACCTGCTTCTGCAAAAGCGTCTATATATTTGTCCGGATTTTCAATCATCAAATGCACGTCAAGCGGAATACCGATCTTGCCTTTTATGGATTTTACTACTACCGGTCCTATTGTTATATTAGGAACAAAATGTCCATCCATAACATCAATATGCATAAGATCCGCTCCTGCTTTTTCAGCTCTATGTACCTCTTGTTCAAGCCTTGAAAAATCCGCAGAAAGGATTGAAGGTGCTATTTTTATCACTGGGTCAAATTTCTCCTAAAATGTAGAGGTTAAAAAACTGTAAACTCTACTTTTAGCACATTTTGGCTTATGTTTCAAGATGCGTTTTTTGTGGTTTTCCCTTGATATCTCAAGTAGTTTTAAAGTATAGTGGCGCTAAATATTAAGGGATTTTTTATCGTGAACGAACATCAGGTTGTTATCACAGGCTTGGGTGCCGTGACCCCGATTGGTATAGGGGTAAAGAAGTTTTGCGAAGGATTAAAGGCTGGGCAAAATGGAATTGCGAAAGTTACTCATTTTGATGCGACAAATTTTCGTTCTAAGCTCGCAGGTGAGGTAAAAGATTTTCAAGCCGAGAAATGGATCGACAAAAAATCAGCAAAGCGTATGGATCGATTCACACATTTTGGAATTGCTACATCTGCAATGGCAATGGAAGATGCAGGATTGGAATCTTTCTCATTTGACAAAAACAGGGCAGGCGTCATCATCGGTTCAGGCATTGGTGGTTCACAGACAATAGAAGATGGGTATTCCATACTTCAAGAAAGTGGTCCCAAAGGTTTAAGTCCGTTTTTTGTGTCAAAGTTGCTCATCAATATGGCAGCGTGTATGGTTTCCATTAAATACGGCTTGAAAGGTCCTCTTTCTGCTCTCTCCGTGGCCTGTTCTACTGGATCAAACGCCATTGGCGATGCTTTTCGGATTCTTCAGAGAGGAGATGCCGACATCATGCTCGCAGGTAGTTCCGAAGCATGTATAACTCCGCTGCCCTATGGATGTTTTTGCGCCACACGATCCATGACTCCAAATGATTGCGCTGAAAACGCCTCTAGACCATTTGATAAAAATCGTGATGGTTTTGTGATGGGAGAAGGAGCAGGGATTGTTATTTTGGAAAATTTGGAACATGCTTTAAATCGAGGAGCAAGAATTTATGCTGAAATCGTTGGATACGGCAATACGGCCGATGCCTATCATTTTACAGCCCCGGAACCAGAGAGTGATGGCATGATCAGGGTTATGCAGGCAGCACTGCAGGACGCTGATATGGATGCTGAAAAAATAGGATATATCAATGCGCATGGCACATCCACTGTTTTAAATGATAAATGTGAGAGTATAGCTATTAAAAAAGTATTTGGAGAACATGCGAAAAACTTAAAGGTTAGCTCAATAAAATCAATGATTGGTCATCTTATGGCAGCCGCAGGGTCTGTAGACTTCGTATCGACTGTAATGAGTGTATTTACCGGAATAATTCCGCCAACCATTAATTATAAAGAACCTGATGCTGATTGTCCTCTTGACTATGTTACCAATGGCGCTGAATCGCTTGATTTAAATATGGCAATGAGTAATTCGTTTGGTTTCGGTGGAGGCAACGCCTGCCTCATAATTAAGAAATATGGAGATATAAATGAAAATTCCTAAACTTCAGATCGGAAGTTTTTCAGCAGATATACCTCTTGTTCAAGGAGGTATGGGCGTCAGGGTTTCTCTTGCTTCGCTGGCTTCAGCAGTGGCAAATGAAGGAGGCATTGGCACTATCTCCAGTATGGGTCTGGGAGATTTAGAGGATTCAAAACAGGAATATGAAAGAATATCACGGGAAGCGCTTATAAGGGAAATACGTAAAGCCAGGAGCATGACAGACGGCCACATCGCAGTAAACTTCATGGGTGTGCTAAGCAACGTAAATGATTTGGTTAAAACCGCAGTGCGGGAAGGAGTTGATATGATCGCATACGGCGCCGGGTTGCCCACCAAACTTCCGGCTCTGGTTGACGACTCCGGTGTAAACCTTGTGCCTATCATCAGTTCTGCAAGGGTTGCAGAATTCATCCTGCGAACATGGGACAAGCGATATGAAAGAACCGCCGATGGACTGATCCTCGAAGGACCATTGGCAGGGGGACATCTCGGTTTTTCAGTAGAACAGTTGGAACATATAGAGAACTATTCCCTCGAAAAACTTCTGCCTGAAGTCATGGAAGCTATTAAGCCCTACGAAGATAAATATGGAAAGAAAATTCCTATTATTACCGCAGGTGGTATTTATAACGGAAAAGATATTGCGCGTATGCTTTCTCTGGGCGCTTCAGGTGTTCAGATGGGAACTCGTTTTGTCTGTACTGAAGAATGTGATGTGTCTCAGCAATTCAAGCAAGCTTATCTAGATGTCAAAGAAGAGGACATTATTATCATTAAAAGTCCTGTTGGTATGCCCGGACGGGCGATAAATAACCGTTTTTTAAAGAATCTAGAAGTTAAAGGAAAACTGAAGATAAAATGTCCCTATAGATGTCTCACGGCCTGTAAAGTCGACAAAGCGCGATACTGTATTGCACAGGCTCTTGTGAATTCCTATTTTGGTGATGTAGACCACGGTCTCATTTTTTGCGGACAGAATGCATATCGTATTAATAAAATTGTTACTGTTAAAGAACTTATCCAAGAACTTCTCTCGGAACTCGAAGAAGCATAAGAAAGCTTAAAACCCATATTTCCGCACGGAAATCCGTTGACATGAATAATAAAGATACAATTAAACTGAGAATCCAAGATGTGATCTACCGTGGACGTGGCTTGGCACGGCTGGACGGCATGGTCTACTTTGTTGACGGTGTGCTTCCGAGTGAACTGGTACGGACACGAATCAGGAAGCAGAAGAATAACTATGCTGAGGTCGATCTGGTAGAGATCGTGGAGGAGTCGTCCTCGCGTGTCGTGCCGTCTTGTAAGTTTGCCGAGAAATGCGAGGGATGTTGTTACCAGCATATGGAGCATGGCGCGGAGATAGAATTAAAGCAGAAGCAACTCGTGAACCTTCTTGAACACATTGGGGGATGTTCCGAAGTGACTTGCAGGGAGCCGATACGGTGCCCATCTGCGCTCGGATACAGGAACAAGATATCCATGCACGTGAATGGGCGGGGAGACGGAAGGGCTTTTGGATACTACATGAAGGACAATAAGACCGTTCTTGATGTCCCGAATTGCCAGTTAGCAATGGACCCTCTTAACAATCTTCTGACAGAACTTCGAAAGGATTCATCGCTCAGCTACGGCACATCGGTTAGTCTCAGATACACGGAGCATGATGGCGCCGTGTATTGGACCGATAGCATCGTGCCTTCTAGTCCGAGACTAGTTGAGAAAACGTCACTTGGTAATATCAGTGTTCCAACAAAAAGTTTCTTCCAGACGAACCCACAGGTAACAGAAGCGCTTTTCGACAGTTTGTCCGAAATACTGAATCGTATTGAACCCAAGGCGGTGATAGACCTCTACTGCGGAGTGGGCACTTTTGCGTTCACCGCGGCAAAGTTCGGAGCTAAAGTAGTACTGGGTATAGATACAGACAAGCGCGCAATTAACGCAGCAATATGCAATGGACGAGCTTTGAATCTTGATTCGATAGTGTTCCGGCATGGTTACGCGGAAGATCTACTGGAAGAAGCGCTGGATAAGATCGATGTCAAAAACACGACGGTAATACTCGATCCGCCGCGTGCCGGATTGAAGAAACGGGTAGTTGAGATTTTAGTCAGAAAGAAACCACATGATATTATTTATGTGTCATGCGCGGCAGACACGATGGCGCGTGACGTGAAGTTTCTGACCAGCCATTGCTATCGACTTATAGACACGGGACTCGTGGACATGTTCCCACGCACCGCATATTTTGAATCTATCACACACCTAAGGTCATTCTCTTAATGGGATGACCTCTAATAAACTCTTCAAAAGATACTTTTCTACTGCCCTCAAGCTGTACCTCTTTAAGCAGAAGCTGTCCCTTGCCTGTGCCTACCAGCCCGCCTTCATTCTTCAATATATCTAATAAAACGCCTATTTTTTCTTTGCTATATGCGGATTTGTCATAAACTTCTGTTTTGAATATCCTTAATCTCTTCTTCTCACCTGATATATTTATAAACACATAGACTCCAGGCCATGGATTCATGGCTCTTGTCATATTATTAATTTCTTCCGCAGGTTTTGTCCAAGCTATAAGCCCGTCAGATTTCTTAAGCATTGGAACATATGTTGCCTCTGCATGATTTTGAGGGATTCTGGAACAAGTTCCTTCCTCTATTTGTAATATAGCCCTAACTAGTAATTTTGCTGATAATTTGCTTAATCTATCATGGAGAGTTTCCAGATTATCTGAGCAAATAATCTTTGTTTTTTCTTGCAGTAAAATATCGCCGGCATCCATTCTTTCATTCATGAACATTATTGTTACACCTGTTTCTTTCTCACCGTTAAGTAATGCTCCCTGCATTGGAGCAGCGCCTCTATATTTTGGCAATAAAGACGCATGCGCATTTATACAACCAAAACATGGAATATCCAGAACTTGTTTAGGGAGTATTTTACCATAAGCTACAACAACGATGAGGTCGGGACTGAGCGCTTGAATATTCTTCGCTAAGGTATCTGTTATTGTCTCCGGCTGAAGAATCTTAAAATTATACTCCTGCGCGCATAATTTTACAGGAGGAGCTATCTCTTCTCTTCCTCTGCCTTTTGGCCTGTCAGGCTGTGTAACAACGCATATCACATCATGCCCGGCTTGTATAAGGGCTTTAAGACTGGGCAAAGCAAAATCAGGGGTACCTATAAAAACAAGTTTCAAGAAAATAACTCCTTGTATCAGTTATTTAGCAGACGCAATGGATTTTTTATCAGGCGAGGCAATATTCTCCAGCTTACTTGTGAACTTCTCTAGTCTTCGCTCTGCAGATTCATAGGACGATTTTGAGTGAGTGAGATGAGTGCCTATTTTTGAAAATTCTTCATAAAACTTTGCCAGATCACCGTGTAATCGAGAAAGGTTGCTTATTATGGTTTGTGCGCTTTTTTCTATATTCATGCCTCTCAACCCCAGCAGAATTGCCTGCAAATACGCATAGAAGCTGTTTGGAGACACGGGAATTACTTTTTTGCGCAAAGCGTAACTGCAAATGCTTTTTTCTTCTCCCAGATTATCATCCTTTATTATGGTTTCATAATATACATTCTCCGCAGGAATATACATAAAGGCAAAATCAAATGTGCCTTCGTCAGGCAGTATGTATTTTGAGGCAATATCATCAATATGTTTTTTAACATCAATCACAAATGCCTTTCTTATTTGAGACTTCTCCATTTTGTCTTCCGCGCTAATTAGTTTCTTAAAGTTTTCCAGCGGAAATTTTGCGTCAATCGGCACCATTTGATGAGATAGTTTAATAACAGCATCAACCCTTTGCCCACTCTTGAAAGTATACTGAAGCTCATAATGCTCAGGAGACATAATCTGAGAGAGAAGATCCCCCAATAGGAACTCACCAAAACCTCCTCTTAATTTTGGCGCTCTAAGTATTTCCTGCAAAGACGAGATATCCTTTCCAATATCATATATCCTTTTATTTGCTTCAGCTAATTGCGTAAGCCGATTTTGCACATCTCCAACTACTTTAGTTGTGCCTTCCAGTTTGTCAGAAAAGCTCTTATTGGCTGTTTCAAGCATTTTTATATTATTCTGCAGCTGTGTATTTATCTGGCTAACTATCAGAGACATTTGCTGGTTGAGAACCTGACTATTGTCTGAAAGACTTTTACTAACCTGCTCTCTTAGATTGTGTATCTCTTGGTACATAAGTGGATCAGGCGAGTGCTTTCTATCTTTAAACAAAATAACTAATACCACAAAAAGCAAAAAAGCAAATATAACTATAACGTAACCTAACATACCCGTGCATTCCTAGTTTCTTAAAAGTTATCACTTAATACAGGCAAACTCAAGGGAATTTTGACAGGACAGAATTTGATAAAACCCTAATTCCTTATTGACAAAATTTTTTTATCGTATAGAATTATTCGCAAACGTGAGGAGGTTTTACATATGCAGAAACATAAATCGGCTCTTAAGAGAGTAAGAACCAGTACAAAAAGATATAAAAAAAATAGAGCAGTAAAGAAAAATGTTAAAGTTGCCGTAAAAAATGTTGGCAAGCTTATAGATGAAAAAGCAAACGTAGCAGATTTGCAAAAGTCCATAAATAAATCGACCTCTTTGATAGACAAAGCTGCTACCAAGGGAATTATTAAGAAGAACACCGCTCGCAGAAAAAAATCTCTGATAATGCGAAAAGTGAACGAGCATAACAAAAAAGAATCTTTATCCGAGAAAAACAAAGAAGTAGAAAAATCCGGTTCTACCAAAAATTAACGACTTCACTCACAATATTTCTTGCTAGATTTTCAACAGCTTTGTCCGTGGCTGCTTTCTCCGACATTCCTAATCTACCGGTAGTATAATAAGAAACACTGCCCTCAATAGTTTGAGTCCAGATGATTTCGTCTTTATTAAGATTTTTCAATACTACCTGCGCAGTTACTACCACTCTATACTGCTCTACATCATTGTTTTTGTCATATCCAAGCGGCTCCGTCTTATATTTTATTACTTGCCCCTCAAGTATAGTGTCTGCTTCTTCTTGCTTTAGTAGCCTCATATTTCCATCAAGAATAAGTTCATTGATGACAGCATCCGTTACCGTTATATGAATATTATGCTCATAGGTCTTATTTTTGAACATCGGTACATATATGGAGCTTATTCCAGCACCTTTTATTGTACTGGTAGTATATCCGCACCCTGCCAAGACAATCGGAATTAAAAATACAATTAAAATCTTACTCAACTTCTCATTCATTTTTGCCTCCCTTGTTTTTTGCTCTATGCATCCCATATTTGCCCTAATTCTATCAGAATGATTGAATTCATGTCAACTGATTAAATCCCTTATTTGTCTAGACTTTTGTTTTCATTTTTGTATAATTCGCTGCGATGAGAAAACTAAGTTGGAGATTAAAACTAATATTGCTCTTTGTGGGGATATTGAGCATATCGCTAATTATTCAAATATTCATTGATATTGATATGCTTCAAATATTAAATAGAGCAGTTGAAACCAACGTAATGCTGAAAATCAGTATCGCGCTTTTTATGGTCGCATTGCTTATCGCGCTCATCTTTGCCCGACAGATAATCTCGTCACAAAGAAAAATGGAAAAGAAACTGAAAAGAGAGATCGCCGAGCATAAGCTGTCGAATGAATATTTAGAATATCTTAAAACGAAGGATCCTCTGACAGGAGTGAGCAATCGTAACCTTTTGCACGAACATCTTAGGAAAAATATCGACGATTTCCAGTTAGATAAACGCATAAAAGCTGTTATTACAGTAAACTTTGATAATTTTAAGCAGCTTAATAATTATAATTCTTACAGTGTGGGAGACGAGATTTTAAAACAATTTACAAAAAGAGCAAAATCCTGTTTATTGAAGAGCGATGATGATGTCTTCAGAACGGGAGGAAATGAATTCGTAATTTACTTAAGTGATATACGTCATGACATAGACGCTGGCTTAGTAGCTGGAAGGATACAAAAGACATGCTCAACGATCCCTTACCATGTCAAAACGGGTAATACAGAGACAGAGATTAATTCTTCCGTCAGTATGGGGATTTCTGTTTCCCCAAAGGATGGAAGAACTTCAAATGACTTGTTAAAATATGCTGGTTTAGCCCTTAATCATGCTAAAAAGCAGGGCAAGGGCAGGTATTGTTTTTATAATAAAGATATGGACGAAAGGGAGCAGCAAAGAATTGAGATAAGAAAGAAGCTTATTGATTCTTTGAAAAATGATTATATAACAGCATACTTTCAGCCGATTGTTGGAAAAGACGGGAAAATAAAGAAATTTGAAGCACTGGCGCGCATTAATTATCCTAATGAAGGATTGATTTCTCCAATTGTCTTCATTCCTGTGGCAGAAGAAACAGAACTAATTGAAGACTTAGGTAATATAATTTTAGAAAAAGCTTGCAGGGCAGCCAGGATTTGGCATCATCAAAGTCATGAGATCTGCGCTTCCGTCAATGTGTCCTCTCGCCAGTTGAGAGAGGGATTCTATAAAAAAACAATGTCAATATTAGATAAAACCCAATTTAATCCTAAATTCCTGTATCTCGAAATAACAGAAGAAACTATTATGAATAATCCTGAAAACTCAATTAGGGAAATGCGACAATTGAGAAAAAAAGGGGTTCATTTTTCAATAGATGATTTTGGTACTGGCTATTCTTCTTTCACAAGAATGAGAGATTTGCCAATAGATGAAATAAAGATAGACAGAGCATTTCTTAGAAACATAACAAGGGATAATGAAGGGAAACTCAATAGAGCTATGATACAAGGACTGGTAAGTATCACAAAAGCGCAAAATATTAACTTGATAACTGAAGGCGCCGAAACAGAGGATGAAATAAAAATTCTCTATGAATTAGGTTGTAATGATATACAGGGATATTATTTTAGCAAACCGATCCCATATGAAGGTTTTACTAAAATTATTGATAGAATTTACACGGTCTCTAAAATCTGAAAAAATCTTAGGCAAAGAATATTTTTTGCGCGCCCAAGCTGTCGCGAAATCTTGCAAATTGTGAGTTTTTGTGGTATATAATCGTGTATGATAAAGTTGAATTTAGCTCCTCGTATAAACAGTGGTAACAGTTTAGCTACCAAAAGTAGTGAGAGAAATTAGATGAGAAAACCAGCAAATAAATTTGGAAGGAATAATCAGGGCGATCTTGTTTGCGGCAAGTTAAATTGTTTGGAGAGTTCAGGAGTCAA
>Ga0207996_1001816_pt1 | contig 13972 bp, 8 predicted proteins | sample AntAceMetag02UKG_FD_184773 | JGI IMG/M metagenome (GOLD analysis project Ga0207996, IMG submission 184773) | Saline lake microbial communities from Ace Lake, Antarctica - Antarctic Ace Lake Metagenome 02UKG (SPAdes) (version 2) | ecosystem: Environmental > Aquatic > Non-marine Saline and Alkaline... | reverse complement strand
AAGAAATAAATATAATATAGGGTGTGCTAGGCGGGAAGCCAGCGGTGTCCTGTAACCTGCAATCCGCTATAGCAGGGCTGAATTCCAATCTGCGAGATTTGATGTCTGTCTGTGTGGTATGCAAGTGGTGTTGAGAGTCAAGTCTAACGCAATCGGGCTCTGCGAATTTTGTCAGGACCGGAAGGTAGCAGCAATAAACAGTTCGTCTGATGTGCCGTTAGTAATCTTGGCTTGAGCTAACTACAAAGCACCTTTCAGAATAGAATTTCAATGTGCGGTGCACACCCATTTTCGTATATGATAAAAGATAAAAGCTCAACAGAAAAAAAGCAAGTTCGCCTACCTATAGCTGTGAGAATAATTTTCGGCTTTCTTTTTGGTCTGCTTGCAGGTTTCATCTGGCATAAAGTTGTCGGGTGCAGTTCCGTCGCATGTCCAATCACCTCAAACTACCTGTACTCGCTTGGCTTCGGCGGATTTGTCGGGGTGCTTATTTCCCTATTTTAATATGAAATACAAACATCTTTTTGGACCTGTTCCGTCACGACGGCTTGGTTTATCCCTTGGAATAGATCCTATCCTCTATAAAACCTGCTCCTTTGATTGCGTGTATTGTGAATGCGGAGCTACAACGAGACTCACATATACACGAAAGGAATATATTTCAGTTGCTGAAATTATTTCAGAACTCGATTCATTTCTCTCTCCCAAACCCATCCTTGATTATATAACCTTTTCGGGCTCGGGTGAGCCAACTTTGAATATCGGAATAGGAAAAATAATCTCGTTTCTCAAACAAAAATATCCACAGTATAAGATCGCTGTGCTTACAAACAGTTCTCTTTTTTTCTATCCTGAAATTCGTAAAGAACTATTGCTTGCAGATGTGATAATACCTTCTTTAGATGCTGTTTCTAATAACATTTTTCAGAAAATAAACAGACCTGTTAAGGGGATCAGACCGGTTGATATCATTCAGGGACTTATTAACTTTCGCAAGGAGTTCCCTGGAAAAATTTGGCTCGAGATATTTATCTTACACGGCATCAATGATACGGATGAAGAAATTGATAAGTTTCATATTGTTCTAAAGAAAATCAAACCTGATCTGATACAACTGAACTCTCTTGATAGACCCGGCACAGAAAATTGGGTCATTCCGGCTGATGAAGAAACTCTCGTAAAAATTAAAAAGAGGTTCAAGGATCTGCCTGTTGTCATGATTAGTAATTATCAAAAAAGAGAAAAGGTTAAATCCTATAATCTCAAAATCGAGGATGCAATTATTGCAACCATCTCTCGACGACCCTGCACTGCAGATGATCTTTCCGAAATTTTGGACATTCATCTTGCTGAGCTGAACAAATATCTTGATGCCTTACAAGAAAAAGGTATGATCAAGGCAGTGAAAAAACCACGCGGTCTTTTCTTCAGAGTAAAGGAATAGGATGCCAATTCTGCTTATCTGGCTTGGCTTCTTTTTTTCGTTAACTATAATGATACTTATCGCGAGAAAGAACCTATGGCTTGGCTTCATTATCGGTGCACTGATACTAGGTTTTATTAATCTCAAGCCCGTTCTTGTCTTCCAGCAGATCAAAAGCACTATCCTCGATCCCGCAATACTTTTACTGGGTGTCGCTGTCGGTATAATACCCCTCATCGGTGGCGTGTTAGATAAATCAGGATTAATGGATGGGATGTTTAACAACCTTCGTTTGAAACGGAAATTATTTCTCATTTTCGGGCCTGCTTTTCTGGGAATGTTGCCTATGCCTGGTGGCGCACTTCTTTCTGCTCCGCTTGTGCTCAGGGCTGGTGAAGATATATCAGATAAACAATACACCGCCATCAACGTATGGTTCCGCCATGCGCTGATACTCATCTATCCGCTCGGGGCGTTGTTGGTCACAAGTAAGATGGCGAATCTATACTTATATAAAGCTCTTTTGTATTTGATACCAGGTTTTATTCTTATGATAATACTCGGTTGGATATTCTTACTCAAGGGGATCAGGGGTAATCTTCCCACACAAAAACATCTGAACCATAAAGCCCTCTATACTCCAATTGGAATTATTATTGCTGCTCCACTCATCCACCTTTTTTTGATGATCCTTTTCCCAGGTATTCTTACAGAAATTCCTCTTATTATTGGCGTGTCCATCAGTCTTATTCTTGCGATGATTTTTGGAAAAATGAAGCCACATGACCTGATCCAGGTCATTAAAAAGATGAAGCCCCTCAAATATTTTCTTATCATAATTGGTATGTTTCTCTTTTTGAATATATTTGAGGCATCGAATATGTCTGAAATAATTGCAAAAATAGCAATTTCAAAGACTTTTACTATTGTCTTCATTGCGGCATTTCTTGGCTTTGTAACAGGCAGAGTGCAGATGCCTTTTGCAATTGTGCTCCCTATTTTTTACTCTCGTTTCGGCACTGATGCGATGTCTTACTTTCTCTTTGCAATTATGTTCTTTTCTACTTATATGGGATATATTGTTTCTCCAATTCACCCCTGTGTGTCAGTATCGCTTGAATTTTTTGGATCGAGTCTTAAGGATTTTTATAAAAAACTGTTCTGGCCTACTTTCATTTCTCTGGCAGCTGCTTTTGTCGTTTCCATTGTGTTTGTATAATGAAACAAAAACTTGCTGCTGTGATAGGCGGTAATTCAGTAGATCAACATTTGTTTGATTTTGCGTATCGGATTGGAAAACTTATTGCTGAACATAATTGCATTCTGGTATGCGGAGGACTCGGTGGAGTTATGGAAGCTGCAGCAAAAGGGGCTTTCGAAAGTGATGGAATAACAGTTGGAATCCTCCCCGGTTTTGAGAAAAAGGAAGCTAACCCCTACATTTCTATACCTATTGTCACAGGCATATCAACTGCACGGAACGTAATTATTGCAAGAACATGTGATTTTGCCATTGCGATCGATGGCAAATACGGAACACTTTCTGAAATTGCATACTGCCTTGATTTCGGGAAAACTGTGCTCGGATACAAGACTCATAATATTGATAAAATTGTACCAATTGAGAAACCCGAAGACATAATTAAATATTTGTAGTATCGGTTAAATATTTATTTGTAATTGAAAATTAGGATTTAGAAATTTGCCGTAATCCCTATCCTGTGTGAATTTCCCAAATCTGTATGAGTAATCAGGGCGTAATTGATCGTGTACTGTCTGTAACGAAATCCCAATCCTGCAGTAAAATGCTGATCATATAAGCCCGAACGGACAGATAAAATATTTTTGTACGTAAATTCTAATCCAAAATTCCTTGAATACTCATACACATCACTCCAGTCAAAAGCAAGGATCATCCTTGAATCAACAAAAGAAAGCGGTTGGTCAAGTGCAAGACCAAGCCGGGGTGTGGTAACGATCTCATCAACATGCTTGGAACGCGTATCCCAAGTAATCTTTGTGCCGCCAATATCCTGAAGATTAAAGGCAAATTTGATCTTCCCGAGCCATGGAACTTCCGTCAGCATCCCGAGATCGGTTCGCACCATAAACGAAAAATCTCCGCCCATCCCATCTCCAAGATTTTCATAAACATCGCGCTTTATATATTTGAAAGCGCCGCCAATATAATAATCGATCGGAAGATCGAAAAGTTCCCAGCCGAGATTAATTATTTTTGAGAAATTTTTTGCAAAAGCAAATTCAAATAATTGATCTGAGCTCGTAAAATATCCGTCAGGATTACCGGTGAGTTGCAAATCTACATTAGTTGACCGTTTAAACACATTAGAGTTCTTAATCCATATCTCATCATAAAATGGAATATTATCTACAGAAAGCTGTGTGAAGCTGATACCAATTGTCGTACTCGCCGGCAATGGAATACAGAAAGAGAAGAAATCATACGAAGCTAAGTTATCAAAGAGAAACGCGTGCATAAACTGCACTTCAATATCAGTGATCTGGGCAATTCCCGACGCATTCCAATAAATAGCGCTTCCGTTATCTGCAACTGCGGAAAAGGCACCGCCCATTCCAAGAGGTCGGACTCCGCTTCCGAGCAAAATAAAATCACCTGCGTATCGTCCGGCATACAAGGACAGCGGTAACAAGATAAGCAAAAGCAATATTATGGTTTTTTTCATCATCGCAGGATTGCCATCTTCTTGATACTTTCTATTTTTTTGCCTCCCTTTTGAGCAATAATTTTATAGAAATATACACCGTTTGCAAGTTTACGTCCGTCCCGGTCAACGCACTCCCAACCCATGAGCGCATGAGGATATTCATGATAACCGACAGTTGTGCGCATATCTTTGATCACATTCACAAGTCGCCCTGAAACTGTATATATCTCTATCTTTACTTCGTCCGCATCGTCGGTGAGCGTATAGGTGAAACGGGTTCTTCCTTCATTATTTGAGTCAGTTGTTTCAAGCGAAACTGGATTCGGATAATTACCGATATGTATAATATTGAATTCTTTTTGAACCGTGAAGTTCACAATCTTCTCATGATAATTTCCATTCACGTCTGTTGCAGACACAATAAGCGTATAAGAACCCTCATCAACATCGATCTGATACTTTACGGGGATGGAGTTAATATTATTCGTTGATAAGGTATAATTGGCAACAGCTTCGCCATTCAAAAATATTCTGATTTTATCAGTATCAACACCATTTTTGTCCTGAATAATAAATGAGAATTGGGCATTGTTATCTACATAGCCGCCATTTGTGAATTCCTGCCCTTCTACGTTTACATCAATAGAGGGCACTGTTGTGTCGTTGTTATTGAACAAGCTGTATAATCCGGGTTTTGCTATATAAGCATAGGAAACATTCTTTTCAACAAGATTTGTGTCTCCTCCGATCATGAACCAGCATTTAATGTCCTCATTATAATGGTAAAGCTTGAAATTACCGAGTTTTGCGAGTTCCTGCACTGTAGTATCTATCCGCGAATAATTGAAAAACAAAGAAATATCCTTCTTGAATTTTTTCTCCTGGGTCAGGCAGGTTGAATCAAACGGAGTAATCGTGTAACTCATTATTGAACCGGAATATAAAGGAATTGCTTCCACGTCTGGGGGAAGGGTTGTTATATCCACCGCTGAAGAGTGAATGTAAAATTTAGCATCCTGATCAACAACACCAGAAGTAAAGAACGCGACAAAGTTTGAATCAAGACTGGCATTTACGGAGGGAGCATCATGCTGAACAGTAAAGGCATTGATCTCAAAATTTTTCGTGGAATAATTATTATAATAATTTAACTCAAGATAAGAAGTGTCTGGATTGGCATGAACTGTTAAATTATACTCAGCGGGGGGTAAAGTGCAGTTAAATGTTACTTTTTCCCTCCCTAAAGCTCCTATTGTATTTGTGGTAAGAGTATCAAGTATTGATGTGGTATCTTTAAGAATAATTTTCGTCGGTGGTACCGGCAGCTTTCCTACATTGAAAAGTCCTATTTCAAAAACCAGACCTGTAGTAGTAAAATTCATATTATACGTTTCTATTGAAATGTCAGGACCAGATATTTCAAACGATCCTTCGCTCGAAATTGTGGTTCCGCCATCAGAATCATACACTTCAATATAATATTCAATTGTTGTTTCTGCATCAAAAATACCTATTGGCTCAATCGTAATATAACCCAGGGTATCTACATCAGATCTTTCCATTGGAGAATTATATTGATACTGCGGTGTGTTATATTTCCACCAAATACATTCTATTGAATCGATGCCTGCTTTATTGTACGCTTTTGCTGAAATATAAACAGAATCTCCGATCGCAGGAATTTCCGGCAGTGGTTTCATATGAAATATTGCTGCTTTGCCAACACTAAACTCAGCATATCCGACATAGTCTGAATATGAATCATAGCCATATGTTCTCACTGCGCGGGAAAACTCTGATGCTGTGTCTAATGTATCAATAATATAGTTATAACCTTCCGGGGTATATGACTTTCTCTCAATATTATTCAGTTCTACCTGAACTAGTTCGTCGGGATTGTAGGGATTTCGTATGAGATCCTCTTCATCTGTAACGTAATAGGAAATTCGATTAAGTGTAGAATTTTCATCGTCAATGAATATTGAAACCGTGTCTCCCTTTACAAACTGATAACTATCAAGGTTTGTTGTCAGCTCTTGTGTTGGCAGGACAATATCAATCGCAGGATCACCCATATAATTGAAAGATCTTAGGAAAACAAGATGTGCGATGTCCCATGGAAATTTGAGTGCATATTCAGTTTTGGCGATATTGCATATAGTTGCAATATTTCTTTCTCCGAACGTGAAAATGCTTTGGAGGAAATATGCGCCAAGATATTCGTCCTGATCAAGAAATCCCTTGCCGGCTCCTCCGAAGAAACCAATTGTTCCTTTGCCTGCCTCCAGCACAAAAGCTTCACCAAGACAACTTATTCCTGGATTTTTAAAGTTTGAAGTATAACATGTCAAGCTGCTTATGATCGGAAAGTTATCGTTGAAAAGTGTGGAAATATCTCCCATGTTCATAAGATTCAGATCCGACCAGATTTGCCCACCTCCATGTCCCATGAATTGGATAAATGCAGTGCCGTCATCGATATAATCTTTGATGTTCGTGGTGCTTCCCCAATAAGGATCATCATGATCGGATTGAGCATAAATACGCGATACACGGTAATTTTTGGGTATATATTTCTCATTTAAGCGCTGGCTCTGGTCCTCGAACGTGCCTGATCCACCCGCGATGAGCATCAAATGATTCCGCCAGTTATCATTAAAATTCGGTTGTTCATTGTATTGAATCGTTTTTGCAAAGACGGGGAGTATCTGCTCTGTTTCCCATACAGGTATTCGTCCAATCGTAAGGTCAGGAAGTTCGTCATCTCCAACGATTGAAACAAACCAATTATCATCAACTGTAGCTCCTACGTGGTAGGACCAACTCATGTGCGTTGGAACAACGTTATACTTTATATCTGGAGAGGTGGGTCTGCCGTCATCAGTTGCATGACCTAGCAAAAGTATATATTGAGGAGTGGGTTCCTGCCAGTTATTATATGTATAAGAAATAAAATCTTTGATCGCCTGATCAGAACGCAATCCGTGATTGAATTCGTCGTAAATAGCTTCTGTGGAGATAGTCTTTACAACCAGTCCCTTTTCATCATACCAGTGTGCGGCAAAATCATAAAAAATATCCTCTTCAAGAAATTCCCGCTTGGATATCACTAGATAATCTGCCTGCTCATCGGGTGTCCTGATATTGCTTGGATAATCCGGCAATACTTCTTTGGGTATGAGCTTCTGAGAATCGCTTACCGCAATATATTTGGTGTTGTCATCCAATACCTGATCCTGAAATGTGAGTATATACGGCGCTCCGCCTTCCGGCAATCCTGACTCGATACTGAAATTTTCGAACTTGCTTACTCCAAGTTTGTAAACATCTATATCAGGAATCGTGAATTCGTTTATCTCAAATTGCAATAATCCCGGTGCAAATGAGGTAGGTTTATTGAACTCCAGCATATTATCATGGGCAATACATTCGCGCCAATAACTTATATCAATATAATCTAATAAAACATTGTCGACTGAAGCATCGGTATCTCCAGGAAGAGAAATATATATTTGATTACTCCCATTATTGAGTTTCTCATTACTCATCATTCCCGTCATAATCTTTTCATTCTGTCCGTACCAAAATTCCGAACCGACCTGAGATGAATTAATATAGGAAAGCACGTGATGCTCACCTGTATTGTGCTCACTTGCATATGATTGCCCAAAAAAACACATCTTTACCTGTGCTTGCCTTGCGTTACTTTGAAGAGGAGAATAGATTTGAACTGTAAAATTCTTCATATTGGGAGCATTCATTTCTTGCCAAAACCATAAATCCTCTCGTGCCTGTGTTACCTCGCTTAATCCCCTGAAGAAGCTCTGATTCTCGAAATGAACGTCTGTGTCAAAATTATATACTTTGCGATAACTGTATGGATTTGTTTCGTACAAGCCGCCATCCTCGATAGCAAGACGTGTGCCGAGTGCTCCCTCTTCATAACTCAAGAAGTACACATTCTCCCAGGAAAATGGATTATAGAAACAGTCCTTTCCATGTGAGATATCAGCATAAAACTCAAAATAATCATCTTCGTCAAAAGAGTCGTCGTCCTGCCCATAAAAATATATTGGAATACGCTCACCCATATTATAAAGCTGGAGATATTTCGGATTGATCTCATCGATCTGCAACGACACATCGTACTCGGTTTCAAGAGAATCTATCCACGTTTGCAAAGTGTCCTTAAGATAATCATATGATATCTTGTATATCCCTTTTTCATTTATAATAAATTTGAATTTCGAGATTTCTGTCTCGCTTTGCCTTTTGTAAGAAGCGGATTCCGGCTCTTTCTCTTTGCGCCAGTTTTTCGAGAATTCGTTATTGATTATCATCTTGTCTGCAAAACCATCAATATAACTAGCACTCCGGTCGTAACTTTTGCTTTTATCGCCCGTGATATGAATTTGAACTACAAGATCGGTATAGAGTTTTGCTGTTTTCTGTGCATGGTTATATTGAATAGGAAAGATACGGAATGAGCCGAGATATCTATTTCCCATATACCCTGTTGCCTGAGATTCTATAATATTTTCAGGATAAAATGTTTTTGTTGGGAAATCAATAACCTGTCGTGAAGGATCAGGAACCAATATGCCTTCATCTTTATAAGGATGGTTAACTGGAATCGAAACTCCCTGCAGAAGAATGAATTGCTGCGAAATTATACTCGCACTCACTTTTCCTTCGGGGGGAATGCCAATATTTTCTGAAAGAAACGGCAGTTTCGGCAAGCCCTCTGTGTTTACGAAATATGTTTCCAAATCGGGCAAAGAAAGACTTTTTGTGGTTTTATCTGATGTATGAGGAATATTATAGTCGTCGATCTTGAGATGAACCTGAATATAATCTTCCGTCACCTTCTCTATTTCAAAACTGTTCGTTCCCCATAATGTGGCAGCCACAAAACAGAAAAGAATTGCTGTAATAACCTTCTTCATCAACGAACTATATCCTTCATAATCTACTTATCCCCTTCTGGGCGATATCGGTTCTGTAATAGCTGTTCGTAAAAGAAACTTTTTTGATTTCTTTATACACCTTTTCCTGTGCATCTTGAAGATCATTTCCTATTGCTGTCAGGGATAACACTCTCCCTCCATCGGTGAGTAACGTATCTTTTTCTTTTTTTACTCCAGCAAAAAATATTAATGTATCATCCGTAACTTTATCAAGCCCTTTGATAGGATACCCTTTTTCATAAGCTCCCGGATAGCCACCTGAGGCGACAACCACGCTCACTGCACTTTTATTTTTCCATTTCAAAACGACCTCTTCGATGCGTTCATTTAGGATAGCTTCACACACATCAATGAGATCGTTGTCAAGAAGCGGAAGAATTATTTGCGTTTCCGGGTCGCCTAACCGGCAGTTAAATTCAAGAACCTTTGGACCATTTTTTGTAAGCATTACGCCTGCATAAAGAACTCCACGGAATGTCCTTCCTTCTTTCTTCATACCTTTTAAAGTGGGTGCAATAATCTCATCATCGATCTGCTTCTTTAGACCTTTTGTGAAATATGCAGGTGCATATGCTCCCATGCCGCCTGTGTTAGGTCCTTGATCTCCGTCAAGAAGCTGCTTGTGATCTTGGGAGAGAATTGTCGAAATAAAATGCGTTCCGTCAGTAAATGCAAAGAGCGAGGTTTCTTCACCCTGAAGACATTCTTCGATAATGATTTTCGATCCTGCTTTCCCGAATAAATTTTGGTGCATAATATGGTTGAGGATCGTTTCTGCATCTGTATAATTATTGCATATGAATACGCCCTTGCCTGCAGCCAGTCCATCGGCTTTGATAACAAGAGGAAATTTCTTTTTAAGGATAGAGGTCAATGCGGGAAAAATTTCATCATAAACTTCGAAATCGGCAGTTGGAATTTTATATTTTTTCATGAAGTTTTTTGCAAAGATCTTGCTACCCTCGATCTCGGCAGCTAGTTTAGACGGTCCAATCACTGCAAGATCCTCTTTTATGAATTCTTCAACTATTCCTTCTGCAAGAGGTTGTTCTGGTCCAATTATAGTAAGCCATATTCCTTCGTCTTTTACAAACCTTATCAGTTCCTCAGTATTTTGCAACTGAACGAGCTGAGCGACGTTCTCCATGCCGGGATTTCCCGGTGCAACAAAGACTGTGTCCACTTTTTTGCTCTGTGCACACTTCCATGCGATGGCATGCTCTCTACCGCCGCTCCCTACAATTAAAACCTTCATATATTTATATTTTTATCTGTACCCCAAAACTGTATGTTTTTTTTGTTTCAAGCTTTCCGTTCAAATCAAGATAATAGACTTTATAATCCCAAACAAGAAGAGTCGCGGGAGTGATCTCATAGCCAATCTGGGCTTCTATAACAGCATTCGGGCTTTTCCATGTCGTGAATTTTTCTACCTGTGTTTGGGAATATCGGGCATAGGCATAATCCAAGCCGGGAATAAATGTTTTATTTAATCTGGCTTCACCAAGAATTGACTTACCCATATCGTAACCTTTTCCATGAATATCCTCATAAGCAACAGTAATATCAATAATGTTGAAGAGATGAGAAACAAGTTGTCCACGCCAACCTTGAGATTTATTGATGCCATTAAGTGTGCTGCTTTTTGATTCTAAAGAATCTCCTGAAACAATCGCACACTCATCATCATAGAGATAATTAAAGAAATTCGCTTCAAATTTTTTGCCAAAGAAACGATAATCAAGTGTGGCGTCAAAAATGAGGAACTTTGCACCAAAGCCTGGGAATACTACGCCCGTACCGTAATCTAAAATATGTGCTAATTCTCCATAATGATACAACTTGAACAATTTTGTGTCTAGCAGCGGAAGTGTGTAATCAGCGCCGATAATTGTTACCTTTTCTTTATCATCGAGATTGTCCGGGTAATGGTGTTGATGGAGACTGTCTTCATTTGCTTCATACCAGCTTGAAAAACCGGTTGTGTCACCGTGTATCACATGATAAATATTCTCCCAATCCTCCATATCATAATCAGCCCATTCATCGGGGAAAAATTCATTTTTACGTGCTCTGATTCCGCTATATTGGTCGAGGTCGGTTACACCTGTTGCTCCTACCTCAAGATTATTCAGAAATGGAATCCCTGTTGCGGCAAATGGGACACCTTTTACACGAGCTGCAAAGATATTATGCTCATCAACATTGGGGCAAAATACATCGAATCCAAGCCCCAAGGTTTTTGTATTGACTGCAATCTCAGCACCAAGCTGTTTTGTAGCGGGATAGTCCAGCATGTTCGTATAATCTCTCATAATAAGTCCGTGCCCGAATTTCACACTCGGAAATGCCCCCAATCTGAAATAAAGAGGATCACGTCTGTTTGCAAATTCAAGATACATGATCTTATTTAGATAGGCATTGAAATTATCCCAATCCTTCTTTCTAATACCGCCGTCGCCATCAATGAGAATATCAAAATCAAGGCCAAGCTTGAACTTCCATATTGGTATTTCCGGCATTAAACGAATACGGGTATAAGTAATCCCGTCAATAGTTACTGTGCCAATTCCAAGAGAGCCCGGCAGGATGGACTTTCTTGTACTCTTTGGTTTATCAGTTTCCGTTTCTGTTTTCGGTTCATCCACAGATTGAAGTTCTACCTCAGGTTTTTCCTGCTGCTGGTATTGCTGTTCTGGCTGTTCAATTCGTGTGCCTTCAGGCAATGTGGTTTCCATCAGGGATTCGGGGGGCTGCACATTTTCCATTACCTGGAATGAAGGAGGATCAATGCCATTTGAGAAGCCCTGATTGCCTGCGGGAACTTCAATTTTACCAAATTCGTTACTGAACTCTACTGTGCCCTCGTAGACTTGGAGGGTTGTAAAGCCGGTTTGTGTATCCACGTTTGTCATAAAACCGGTTCCTTTGATCGCAGCAACAGAGGTTGGGGTTTGGATATAATAATCCCCTTTCCCCTTTGTCACTTCAGACCAGACCCTTCCGACATCCAATGTGAGAGTCTTCATAAAGCTCTGCTCGCGTTGGCTCATGTTTATGGTAAGAGTACTATTGGAAAAAACTTTTGAGATCGCACCATTGTCTGAAAATTTGACGATTGCAAATGAATTTTCTTTCGTAAGTATCATATCGCCATCGTAAAGCAGTGAACCTTTTTCCGCCGGTGAAAGCTGGTGATCGTGATTTAATATAACTTCACCCTGCAGATTCATAACTTCTGCATAGGGCTTTGTATCTTGTGCATGAAGGAGGACAACAAATAGGAGTGAAAAAATAATAAGGGGTAGGAAAATTTTTCTCTTAAGTTTCATAGCTGCTCCTTTCAAAAAAGCATTTAATCTCATATTTTTTTTCGAAAACTAATATTGATGAAAGAAATCATTGACTAATCTCTCGATGTCAAGTAATTTGAACAATGTTAAATTCTGCTAAACAAAAGAAAAATAATTGAATTTTGGAGCAAAAATGGCAAAGATTATATACGTCGCCATTGGCAATGAAATATTGATAGGTAAAACTATAAACACGAATGAGGGTTTTATTGGAGCTCAACTAACGTCTGCCGGAATCCCTCTTGAGACTTCGATTACGATCAAAGACGACAAAGAAATTATCATAAAAACACTTGAGAATTGCTGGAAGCACTATGATGTGGTCATCGTAAGCGGCGGTCTTGGACCCACACATGACGATGTAACGAAATACGCTATTGCCGACTTCTTCAAAAAAGAACTCATCTTCGACTCTTCAGCATGGGTTAATATCCAGCAAATGTACGAAGTGAAAGATTTACCCATTCCTGAAATAGTTAAAACTCAAGCTGAAATACCACAAGGATTTACTCCCCTTCCAAACAAAAAAGGCACAGCACCCGGATTGTACTATTCTGAAAATGATAAGCATTTTTTTGCACTACCGGGGGTCCCTTCCGAGATGAAGGGCATGTTTGTGGAGCATGTGATACCCATCCTGCAGAAAAATTTCCCGGCAAACCCGATTTTTCAAAAAACTATCCGTACAATCGGGATTCCCGAATCAATTCTCTACACAAAAACCATAGGTGTTCAAGAAACGAGCATAACTAAAATTGCCTTTCTGCCAAAATCCGGTATGGTGGACATCCGTGTATATGGAACCTCTGAACAAGAAGTTGAAAAAATCATACACAAATTCCTGAAAATAATTCCTTCACAAAACATTTATGGCTTCGGCGAGGATAGTATCGAGAAAGTATTTCATAGAAAAATGATGTCTTCTGGAAAAACTGTTTCTGCTGCGGAATCCTGTACGGGAGGCCTTATACAGAGCTTAATTACAAACAATGCCGGAAGCTCTGAATATTTTTTGGGTGGTGTTGTATCTTACAGCAATGAAGCCAAAATGAAACTTTTGGGTGTGGGGCGAGCCACGCTCGATACTTTTGGCGCAGTGAGCAAGGAAACGGTCAGAGAAATGGTTCTGGGGGTGCAGAAACTTTTGGGAAGTGATTATGCAATTGCGGTCTCCGGTATCGCTGGACCCGATGGGGGAACTGAGGATAAACCGATCGGGCTTGTGTATATTGGCACATTTGGTAACTCCGGTCTTGTTATCACAAAAAATAACTTCTCGGGACCTCGAATTGAAGTAAAAACGAAAACAGCACTTACCGCTTTGCATCAGTTGGATATAAATAGATAATCTTATGGCTTTACCAATTTGGGAATTGGTAAAGAGAACCGCACCCAACTCTTTACCAAGCCCAGCTTGGTAAAGCATAAGAGGAGAGAGATGGAATTGGTAAAGAGAACCGCACCCAACTCTTTACCAAGCCCAGCTTGGTAAAGCATATTTGGCTTTTTCGTATCTGCCGATAAAATGCAAAACAACCT
>Ga0207996_1001813_pt1 | contig 13994 bp, 9 predicted proteins | sample AntAceMetag02UKG_FD_184773 | JGI IMG/M metagenome (GOLD analysis project Ga0207996, IMG submission 184773) | Saline lake microbial communities from Ace Lake, Antarctica - Antarctic Ace Lake Metagenome 02UKG (SPAdes) (version 2) | ecosystem: Environmental > Aquatic > Non-marine Saline and Alkaline... | reverse complement strand
AAACAATCAGATAAGATATCCCTCGGCAGCTGGATTATCTTGCCGAAAAGTAGCGTAAAGCCAATGCTGATAATGCTGAACACCTCTATTTGCAGTAGTTTTAACTTGTTTTATAAGAGCCGCACCCAAATGATTTCCAGCCCCTAAGCCTATTTATCAATAATGATTCCCAGCGAATAATGAATTTCCGTAATCACACCACCGGCAACCTTGAATATAAACCCCTTTTTCTTTTTAAAAAATTTCCCCCGCACAAAAATCCACTCATCGCCTTTATGAATAATGGCCTTTGCCTTTACATCCGATGAGGAGGTGATCTTGTAAACACTGTCAAGTGCCTGTTGAAGCAGTTCCGCATCCTCCCGGTTGTTCAGTCGAAAGTCTTTCCGGATAGCACTTCTTAAATTGGGCATGGATCTGCCGGTCTGTGTTCCTTCAGCTTCAATCAAATTGTTGCCGATTTTTACCAGCAGGAGTTTACCCATGCCAAGAGAGCCCGAGGATAGTGCCCTGGTCAATTTAACTTTATAAAATGTACTTGCAAATACTTTCCCCATGGCAGGTGAATCAATTCTCGAAGCATCGATCTTGATCATTTTATGGATTACATTCTGAATCGATGTTTTTTCTTCCTGCGAAAGCTCCCGGGCATAGACCGACCCGGATAAAAATAAAACAATAATGAAAACAACCCATAAAATTTTCTTCATAAGACACCTCCTTTTTTATGAAAAAAGTTCTCCTGCCCCAAAAGGGCAGGCACGATGGTCAGCCTTTACAAATTCATTGCCATTTGCTTTTATTTCTTTCACAGTTTATCCGAATTTTGCCGAATCCCCTTATTTTCTCCGGATCATTGATTACCCCTTCAGCATATCTTCAGATGGCTCATTTTGCCCGGGCAAAGAATCCGTATTAAGTATCCGTATTTCCTGTTGCGGGAAGGGAATGGTAATACCGGCAGCCTGGAGTGCTGCAAAAATCGCGGCATTGGCACGGTAGCGCGTTTCAAAATAATGCCTGGTCGGTACCCAGAAACGAATCCCTATATTGATACAGCTATCGGCAAAGTCTTCTATGCCCACCAGCGATGTTCTCACCTTACTTACCTTATCCGTCTTCTCCAGGGCTTGCCTGATCACTGCAATCGCTTTGTCGAGATCACTGTCGTAAGCAACGCCGACGGTTTCTTCCGCCAGGGTATCCGTGTGAGAGTTGTGAATAATTTCCCCGACAATATGTTTATTGGGAATCGTAATTTCCACATCATCTTCATCGGTAAGCAGGGTAAATGCCAGATGTACTTCTTTTACCTGGCCCGTCACACCTTGAACGCGAATGGTGTCCCCCACGATAAAAGGACGGGCAAGAATAATATTCAAACCGGCACCGTAGTTGGACAGCAACCCCTGCATTGCCAAACCAGCGCCCAAAGACAGGGCACCGATAGCCGCAACAAACGGGGTGACACTTATACCAATCTTTCCGAGCGCGATAATCGCCACCATGGCAATAATGGTAATTTTTACAGCACCGGCAGCAAAACGGCTGAGGGTAACATCCAATTTTTTTCGCTCACAGAGCTTCAATACGATATCACTAATTTTCCGAGCCGCCAGGACACCCAGCGCCAGAATAATAAAACCACCGAGTATCTGAAAGCTGTAATTGACAAAAAACTCTGTAATGAGCCGGTATATAGCTTGCGCCTGCTGAATTTCCTGTACCATGATGCCACCTGTCACTGATTATGTTTTTTAATTTCTGCCAGGGGAATATATTTGCACGCCTTGAATTCGAACTTTTTACAAAACCGTCTAAATCGAACTTTTTACGAATTCATCAAAGATAGCTTCAATAAGTAGTATTTTATCAATATAAAGAAGTCTGAGATATTTATCAACAATGAATTCAAGCAACGGCACAGGCGTCCATGGGTTCAGGGGTTCAGGGGTTCACGGGATCGCCCTTCAGGATTCCTGTTTTTGATGAACCCTTGAGCCCCGAATTCAGGGCCCAATACTCAGCAACTATACTGTAATTTTCCAGCAGCGGTGGATTTTTTTCTTGTGGTGATATAATCTTCCGGAATGGTGATGGTGGTGATTTCTTTTGAAGCGCTTATTTTCAGTCGGTCCATGTGGGGGGCAAAATCCTGGTGGTTGGTTGAGAAAAAAATGGTGGAGCCGTCTTTCATCAACTCTACAACCGCTTTGAGAAGCAGGGGGTGATCCTTTGCGATATCAAAATGACGGTTTTGACTCCGGTTGGTGGAATAAGAGGGGGATCCACCACCGCCAGATCAAACCGCCGGCCCCTGCGTTTTGCTTTTTCCAGGAAATCAAATGTATCGGACTGGATCAACCGGTTTTCAGCTTCAGGGATATGGTTGAGCGTCATGTTTTCCCGGGCCCATGTGATGGCGGTTTCAGACCTGTCCACGGAAACCGTCGTGCGGGCTCCTCCCTTTGCAGCATAGCAGGAAAATGATCCGGTGTAGCAGTAAAGATTTAAAAAATCCTTTCCCATGGCCAGGTCTCTTACCATCTGTCTTGTATTTCTGTGATCGGAAAAAAGCCCCGTATCGATATAATCGTCGAGGTTTACATAAAATTTCAGCCCCCTTTCGGCCATGATGATCTTTCGGTTCGTATGATCGATCCGTTCATATCTCTTCCCGCCCTTTATCCCGGCAAGTCTTTTTTTGAGGTGGACATTTTCCATGGGAACGTCGAGAATCCCGGCCAGGGCCTCTCCCATCATGGGCAGCCATTCCGGAGTCGACTGGTCCGGGTGTATTCCGCGATCACCAGATGTCCTGCATACCAGTCCACAACCGCGCGTATTTCAGGGATGTCCCAGTCATACAGCCTGAAAATTTCAATATTCTCCCTGGCATATCGTTTGTGAAAATGCCGATGCCGTTTTTTCACCCTGTTGGCGAGCATTTTGGCCTGATTTTTATACTTTGCCGATAATTTCAGATCTGCTGTCAATTGAACAAGTCTCCTGTAACGGTAAAAATAACGAACGCATAAAAAATATCACGGGAAAAGATAATATTGTCCAGCCGCATAAGTCAAACTCTTATTTAGAGCCCGATATCGGCTTTAAATTATTGTATTTTTACGATAAAAACAAAAACAACGCTTGCCACCCGACTCAAAAGTTGCTTCAGCGTCCCGGATATGGTATCTGGCATCATAAAAAAATTATGAAATCTTTTATGAACGATACGGACACCGGACAATGGCGAGAGAAAATATGAAAATTGCCTTCATGGATAGAGACGGAACCATAACAAAGGACTATCCCGACAACCAGTGGGGCGGCATCAAGGAACCGGTCTTCATAGACGGAGCCCTTGAGGCGATGCGCCTTTTCCGCATCAAGGGATATAAAATAATTATTATCACGAATCAGTATCTGATTGGTGAAGAATATATCACCCAGGAGCAGTATGATGCATATGCGAAAAAATTTACCGACCATCTCAAAAAAGCGAATATCGATATCCTGGATATATTCTACTGCCCCCATGCCAGGGATGCGGGCTGCTCCTGCTCAAAGCCCAAACCCGGAATGATCGAAGCAGCCTGTCGAAAATACCCGGAAATCGACATGAAACAATCCTTTTATGCGGGCGATTGGGATGTAGATATGGTCCTTGCAAATACAGTGGGAGTCAAGGCCTTCGGGATAGGGGTGGACAACATGGCCCTGGACTACACCAGGGTTGACTCGCTTCCGGAGATAGCCGACCATATTTTATAATTGCTGCCGGGTTGGGTTTTGGGTGCTGGACCAAACCGGGTGCGGAGAACTGGGGGCGGGCAGGTCTGACTTTCGCATGAAGTCCTTTGGCCGGTCTGAGTTTTATAGGAAAGCACCGACATTGCGCTTTAAAAAATCAAATACTCCCTGCCGATGAGGCGTACTTGATCCACTTGACTTTTACCAAATAATCACAATTTTTAATAACGAATACCGAAACGAAAATCAGATACATGACACATTACGATCAAAAGCTGCGGTTTGGCGCTTTGATCTTTTGGCCGGACACGGACCGGGTTTCACGGTATACCGGCAAAATACCATCCTGGTTCATAATTTTTTACTCCCCGGTAATGCCGGAGGGGAAGCCCAGAAAAGGAATGATACCATGCTCAGCGAAAAAATGATAGAGGCCTTGAACGGCCAGGTAAACAAAGAGATGTATTCGGCTTATCTTTACATGGCAATGTCCACCCACAGCAATGAAATGGGACTCAAGGGATTTGCAAACTGGTTTATGGTCCAGTACCATGAAGAGATGTTTCATGCCATGAAACTCTACGAATATATTGCCCGTCAGGGCGGCCTTCCCGTGCTAAAGGCCATCGAAGAACCCCCGGCAACGTTTGACTCGGCCATGGACATGCTTGAAAAAACCCTGGCCCACGAGCAGTTCATTACAGCCAGCATCAATGACCTCATGGAGATTGCCATTGCCGAAAAAGACCATGCCACCCGGATTTTTCTCCAGTGGTATGTCACCGAACAGGTGGAAGAGGAAGAAAACGATAACGACATTATCGCCCAGTTGAAGCTCATCGACAACCATCCCCAGGGCCTCATGATGCTGGATCGGGACCTTGCCGCGCGGGCCACCACGGTCCCCACGGATTTCAGCAAGGGCATCGAAGCCGCCGCCAAGGCACTGGCATAAATAAGACAGGTGCCGCTGATTCAGCGCACCTGCCACCGCCTTTGTCCATAAAAAAACCTTCAAGGCAGTCAGCCCGAAAGACAGGAGACGTGCATCCATGCGAAGAGACCATCTGCTGAATCAGATACGTGAAACAAAAAATAAAATATGGGATATTATCGTTATCGGCGGTGGTGCAACGGGACTTGGGGTTGCCGTGGATGCGGCATCCAGGGGATATGCCACGGTGCTGCTGGAACAATCCGATTTTGCCAAGGGAACATCCAGCAGAAGTACCAAACTGGTGCACGGCGGTGTCCGATATCTGGCCCAGGGGGACATTTCCCTGGTTCTGGAGGCCTTGCATGAACGGGGCCTGCTGCGACAAAATGCCCCCCATCTGGTAAAGAACCAGGCGTTTATAATACCCAGTTATGACTGGTGGGAAGGTCCTTTTTATAATATCGGGATGAAGGTTTATGATATGATGGCCGGCAAGCTGGGCCTGGGGCCGTCGGAGAAAATATCCCGGGAAGAAACCCTTGCGGCCATACCGAATCTTGATGAAGCGCAGCTGAACGGCGGGGTGATTTATTACGACGGTCAGTTCGACGATTCCCGTCTGGCCATTAACCTGGCCCAGACGGCCGTGGAAAACAATGCCGTTGTGTTAAACCATATCCGGGTAACGGGTCTGCTCAAAGATGATAAAAATCTGGTGTGCGGGGTCACGGCCCGGGATCAGGAAACAGACATCGATTACACGCTGCATTCCCGTGCCGTTATCAATGCCACAGGTGTATTTGTTGACGACATTCTGCGCATGGATGATCCCGGGGCAAAAAAAATCGTCCGGCCCAGCCAGGGCATTCACTTTGTCCTTGACCGGTCTTTTCTACAGGGCGACTCCGCCATCATGATTCCCAAAACATCCGATGGCCGGGTTCTCTTTGCGGTCCCCTGGCACGGCAAGGTCGTTGTGGGCACCACGGACACGCCCCTGGATAAAACACGCCTGGAACCCCGGGCACTGGAAGAAGAGATTGAGTTCATCCTGACCACCGCATCCAAGTATTTAAAAAAAGACCCGGAAAAAAAAGATGTGCTCAGTGTTTTTGCCGGTCTGCGCCCCCTGGCAGCCGCCGGGGACAATGAACAGGCCACAAAAGAGATTTCCCGCAGTCACAAACTCATTGTTTCCCTGTCAGGCCTTGTGACCATCACCGGGGGCAAATGGACCACCTACCGAAAAATGGCCGAAGATACGGTGAACAAAGCCTATCTTGTGGCCGGGCTCCCGGAAAAAAAATGTGTCACCGCTGATATGCCCATCCACGGGTATGTGAAAAACATCGACTTTGATGCACCGAATTATTTTTACGGCAGCGACCAGGACCATATCAGGGAAATCATCGGGCAGAACCCGGCCCTGGGGCAGAAGCTTCACCCGGATTATGACTTTACCCGTGCCCAGGTGGTCTGGGGCGTCAAAAGAGAGATGGCACGAACCGTGGAAGATTTTCTGGCGCGCAGGGTCAGAGCCCTGCTGCTGGATGCCCGGGCCAGCATCAAAATGGCGCCTGCCGTGGCCCGATTGATGGCCGAAGAACTGGGCCGGGATCCGGCCTGGGCCGATGCCCAGATCAAAGAATTTACCCGCCTGGCCAGGGGGTATATAATCGGGGACTGAGGCGCCGCATGGTCCCTTACAGAACGGAAAGTAGCGACAGCGTGACAGACGGACAAAACACAACGGCCATGGCCCTGATAAAGCCTTTTTTCCGGGAAAACCGGTATAAAATTGCCATGGGTCTGGCCAGCCTAATGGTGGTGGATTTTCTCCAGCTGTATATTCCCCGGATAATGAAACGGGCCGTGGATGACCTCACCGCGTTTTCCGTGGACGTGAGAGGGCTGTTGATTTATGCCGCCGGCATCGCCGGTATCGCCCTTTTTATCGGGCTTTTCCGGTATGTGTGGCGGCGCTGCCTGCTGGGGACGTCCCGACGCATCGAAGAAGGGTTGCGCAACCGCCTCTTTGGCCATGTGCAAAGCCTTTCCGCATCCTATTTCGACCATGTGAAGACCGGAGACCTGATGGCCCATGCCACCAATGACATTCATCAGATCCGGATGGCCGCGGGCATGGGCATGGTGGCCTTGAACGATGCCGTGGTGCTGGGGGCCGCCGCCATCGGGTTCATGCTGTATATCAGCGTTACACTGACCGTTCTTGTCATTATCCCCATGCCCTTTATTGTTCTGGGCACCCGGTTTTTCAGCAAAAAAATGCACCGGCACTACCAGGCGGTCCAGGCCGCCTTTTCCGACCTCACAGAGGTGACCCGGGAGCGGTTTGCCGGGATTCGCATCATCAAGGCCCATAACCTTGAAAAAGACGCGGCGGCCAGTGTCCGGTCTGTTTCCCAGGTCTATATCGATAAAAACATGGGACTGGTAAAAATCATCGGCTTTTTTTTTCCCATGATGCTGCTGTTTTCGAACCTAAGCCTGGTTCTCCTGCTGTATTTCGGGGGCCGTCAGACTATTCTCCAGACCATCACGCCCGGGGATTTTGTGGCCTTTATCAGTTATCTGGGGCTGTTGACCTGGCCCATGATGGCCCTGGGCTGGGTCATCAACCTGATTCAACGGGGCCGGGCCTCTTTAGACCGCATCCATCAAATTTTAAAAACACCCCCTGACATCGCAGATGACAGGGCTGCTACGCCCCTGGGCCCGGTCCGGGGCCAAATCGTGTTTAAGGCGGTGTCCTTTGCCTACCCCGCGGCGGATAAGACGGTTTCCGCCAAAAGCCTTGACCGTATCGAGCTGGCCATTGAACCGGGCCGGATTATAGGCATCGTGGGGCCCCCGGGAAGCGGTAAGACCACATTGCTGAACCTGGTGCCAAGGCTTTATGACCCCACCACAGGCACTGTTTTCATAGACAGCCGGGATCTTCGTACCCTCCCGGTGAAGGATCTCAGGTCCCATATCGCCATGATGCCCCAGGAACCTTTTTTATTCAGCGGCACCATTGCCGAAAACATCCGGTTCGGCGTCCCCGACGCCACCCACAGCCAACTGGAACAGGCGGCGGCAGATGCGGCGCTTCTGGACACCGTGACAACATTTCCCGACGGTTTTGACACCATTGTGGGCGAAAAAGGCATTATCCTGTCCGGCGGCCAGAAACAGCGCGTGGCCCTTGCCCGGTGCCTGCTCACCCCCTCGGTCATCCTGATTCTCGATGATCCGGTGAGCCAGGTGGATCTGGAAACCGGCAGCCGTATCATCGCCACCATCAGAAAGATTGCCCGAAAACGCTCTGTCCTCATTGCCTCCCATCGTCTTTCCGCCGTGCAGTTTGCCGACCACATCATCACCCTTGACCAGGGCCGGATCACAGAGCAGGGAACCCACAGGCAACTTCTGGAGACCGGACACTACTACGCAAAAACCTTTCACCTGCAAAAAACCGAAGAGGATTTACATGCGCGGTGATTTCGGCTATTCCGAGGAAATAAAACTGGGCAAACGCCAGGATGCTAAATTGCTGGGACGTCTGTACCCCTACACGCGGCCCTACACCCGTCTGCTGGTCGGGTCCATCGCCCTGATATTGCTCATTACCCTCCTGGACCTAGCCCTGCCCTATATGATCAAGGTGGCCATTGACCGGTATATCGTACCGCAACACCAGATGGCGGCCACACAAAAAAAAGCTTCCGTAAAACCGGACCTCAGGCAATTCACAGTGGACCTGGGCATACCGGAAAAAAAAGCCCTGGTCGAAAAATACAACCGCCTGTTTACCATTGATAAAAACACGGCCGTTATTCCCCTTGACAACCTGAAACAGCTTGAGAAAGCGGATCTTTTGATTCTGCGCCGGGATGACGTTGACGGGCTGACAAAAATTGCCCTGTTTTTCCTGGTCCTGGTGATCGTCGACTTTGGTCTCAATTTTGTTCAGAAAATGATCATGGAATACACCGGGCACATGATCATGCACGACCTGCGGATGGCCCTGTATACGCACATCCAGGATCTGGCCCTTGATTTTTTTACCCGCCATCCCGTGGCCCGGCTGGTGACCCGCGTAACCAACGATATACAGAACATGCATGAGCTCTTCACATCGGTCATCTCCATGATTTTCAAGGACCTGTTTCTGCTGGCCGGGATCGCCGTGGTCATGCTCGCACTCGACTGGAAACTGACACTGGCCGCCTTTACCGTATTGCCGGTGGTCATTTTTGCCGCTTTTTATTTTTCAAAACGGGCCCGGGGTATTTTCCGGGACCTGCGGGTCAAGGTCGCCCAGCTCAACACCCATTTTTCAGAAACCATCGGCGGCATTCGCGTGGTACAGATGTTCCGGCAGGAGCGCAACAACCAGCGGCGATTTTCAACGCTGAACCATGAAAACTACCTGGCCGGCATGCGGCAGATCCACGTACTGGCCGTGTTCATGCCGCTTATCGAATTTTTAGGGGTCATCGCACTGGCACTGGTCATATTTTACGGCGGGGGGCGTGTCCTGAACCATGCCCTGAGCCTGGGGGCACTGGTGGCATTTATCTCCTATCTCCGGATGTTTTTCAGGCCCATCCGGGACCTGGCTGAAAAATACAATATCCTGCAAAACGCCATGGCCTCCGCCGAACGCATCTTTTTGATTCTGGACAGCACAAACAGATTGTCCTCCGTCCCGGCCGTCGCCTATACGGATCCGCCCGGCCCGGCGTCTTTTAAAGAAATCAGGTTCGACAATGTTTCTTTCGGGTATGTCGAAAATGAAACGATTCTCAAAGATGTGTCCTTTTCCATCCGGGCCGGTGAAACCGTGGCGGTGGTGGGCCCCACCGGTGCCGGAAAAACATCCCTGATCAACCTGGTATTGCGATTCTATGACCCCACATCCGGGCGCGTGCTCGTCAACGGCTGTGATCTGAAAGAAATGGATGCGGCGGTGTTCCGGTCTGACATGGCCCTGGTGATGCAGGATCCCTTCCTGTTTTCCGAAACCATCCGGGACAATATTTTTGCCGGTGCATCATCTGTATCCGATGCGAGAATAAAACAAATTATCCGGGCGGCCCGCTGTGAAGACCTCATCGGCCGCCTGCCCGGCGGCATCGATACCCGTCTCTCGGAAAGCGGCGCCTCCCTTTCAAGCGGTGAACGCCAGCTGATTTCCATTGCCAGGGCCTTTGCCCGGGACCCCCGGCTGATCCTGTTTGACGAGGCCACTTCCTATATCGACACCCGGACCGAGATCCATATACAGGCGGCCTTAGGCCAGCTCATGGCCCACAGAACCGCCCTGGTGGTGGCCCATCGCCTGTCAACAGTGCGGGGAGCAGACCGCATCCTGGTTCTCAACCACGGCAGCATCATCGAGAGTGGCACCCATGCGGAGCTGATCCGTCAAAAAGGGTTTTATTATCGGTTGCATCAATCCGGGGATTAAAGGGGGGAACACTTTCAGCCTGTGTTTAAATAAAATGATCGGCATGAAGCCATACTGGTTTCATGCCGACCAGAAGGTTATCCGGATTTTGCTATCGAATCCGGTAAATGGTGATGCTCTGGCTGCTCCGGTTGCCGGCGGCATCCTCTGCCGTGAGGGTCACGACATTGTAACCGCGCTGCAAGACCATGGCGTTTACCTTCCACTGGGTGGTCCCTGACGCCGTGCCGCTGCCGCCTGCTGAATTTGACCAGGTCACACGGCTGACCCCGACATTGTCCGAAGCGCTGCCGGCCACATCCATGCTCCTTTTCCAGGTAAAGTAATAATACCACCGCATCCTTGGAGAGGTGATCCGAACAGTCGGAGATGTCGTATCCATATCCTGATGACTGACCGTCACCATGCAGGCATCGGCATGCTGCAAGCCGCCGGTATCCGTCACCGTCAGGGTAAACTTCAACGCTTCGCCATCCGTGCCCGCAGCTGAGGCTGTGAAGGTGGGGGTGACAGCGGTGGGATCCGACAGGGTTACCGGCGTTCCGGATGTCTGGTTCCAGCGATAGGATGAGATAGCGTCATCCAGGTCAGTCGAGCCGGTACCGTTCAGGGTAACAACTGCCCCGCCTTCAGCCGCCTGATCCACCCCCGCATCTGAAACCGGCGGCTGGTTCTGCCAGCAGACGTTGACAATACAGGTATCCTGAGCCTGAAGGCCGCCATTGTCCGCCACGGTGAGCTGGAATTTCAACGCGACACCGGCCGGCCCGACATCAGGGGCTATAAAACCGGGCGAAGCTGTTGCCGGATCGGTCAGACTCACCGGGCTCCCCTCGATCTGAACCCATTGATAGCTGCCGATACCGTCATCTTCATCCACGGATTTCCCGGCATCCAGGGTGATCGTCTCGCCCTCATTCACATTCAGATCAGGTCCGGCATGGGCCGTTGGCGGTTCATTGATCCAGGTGACATTCATGAGACAGTCGTCTGTCGATACCGCCCCGCTGTAATCGGTGACGGTCAGACGAAAGGTGAGGGTTTCACCGTCCTGCCCGACATTGGGGGTCAGAAAGGTACATTCGGTATCATCGGGTGTTGACAACGCCACCGGTGTCCCGCCGGTCTGTTCCCACGTAAAGGATGCAATGCCGTCGTCAAGGTCAAAGGAATTGGCACCGCTCAGAGGCACCATCACACCTTCGTCAACGGTCTGATCCGGTCCGGCATCGGCCGTAGGCGGCTGGTTTGCCATCTGAAAACGTGCCGTGATAACATGGTTTTCGGTAACACAGTCAAAGGTATAGCGGGTGACCGCGCCAACCGAGACCCCGTCCACAAGAACATCTACTATAGTGCAGTCAGTCTCCGGTGTGATCGAAAAAATATGATCTCCGCTGCCTTGAACAGCCAGTTCGCCAGCCGGTGATATGCTGCCATTGGGTCCGGCGGTGGCCGTGATGGTATGGGTATTGATTTCAAAACTGGCCGAAATCGTATGACTGGCACTTACATCGTTAAACGTATAAGCGGTCACAACGCCAACGGAGACCCCATCCACCAGTACTTCGGTAATTTGATAACCATCATGCGGTGTGATGGAAAATAGCTGCCCTTTTCCGGGTTCGACAGTTGTTGCACCTACCGGTGATATGCTGCCGTTTTCGCCGGCAACGGCTGTGATGGTATAATCGGCCGTGTCGGCTTCAAAAACAGCCGAGATGGTATGGTCAGTAATGATATTGCTGAAGGTATAGGTTGAAGCCGCTTCGCTGGAAAATCCATCCACAGGATTGACGACATAGGCTGTTTTCAAACCAGCAGATGAGCCGTCCACCATGACACTATCCACATGGTAGCCGGCAGCGGGGGCAATGGTGTAGGTCTGGCTGGCACCATCGGATACCGGTGTCGTACCCGACGGCAAAATACTGCCGTTGGCACTGGCAGTGGCCGTGATGGTATGGGGGTTGATTTCAAAACTTACCGAAATCGTGTGGTTGGTCGTTACATTATTAAAGCTGTAGGCGGTCACAGCACCTGCAGAGGCACCGTCCACCGTCACACTGGTCACATGGTAACCGGCATCAGGGGTAATGGTATATGCCTGGCTGGCACCATTGGAAACCGGTGTCGTACCCGACGGTGAGATACTGCCGTTGGCGCCGGTTATTGCCATGATGGTATAGGTATCGATTTCAAAACTTGCCGAAATCGTATGATTGGTTGTTACGTTGCTGAAGGTGTAGGCGGCAACGGCACCCGCAGAGACACCGTCCACCGTGACACTGGTCACATGATAACCGGCAGCAGGCGTAATGGTGTATGCCTGACTGGCACCATTAGAAACCGTTGTCGTGCCCGACGGCGAGATACTGCCGTTGGAACCACTGGTGGCCGTGATGGTATGGGTGTCAATTTCAAAACTTGCCAAAATCGTGTGGTTGGTGGTTACATTATTAAAGGTGTAGGCGGTCACAGCTCCGGCAGAAGCATTGTCCACCGAAACGCCGGCCACATGATAACCGGCAGCGGGGGTAATGGTGTAGGCCTGACTGGCACCATCTGAAACCGCTGTCGCACCCGACGGCGAGATACTGCCGTTGGCGCCGGTTACTGCCATGATGGTATGGGTGTCGATTTCAAAACTGGCCGAAATCGTGTGGTTGGTCGTTACATTATTAAAGCTGTAGGCGGTCACAGCACCTGCAGAGGCACCGTCCACCGTCACACCGGCCACATGATAACCGGCAGCAGGGGTAATGGTGTAGGCCTGACTGGCACCATCTGAAACCGCTGTCGCACCCGACGGCGAGATACTGCCGTTGGCACCACTGGTGGCCGTGATGGTATGGGTGTTGATTTCAAAACTGGCCGAAATCGTATGATTGGTCGTTACGTTGCTGAAGGTGTAGGCGGCCACGGTTCCCGCAGAGGCACCGTCCACCGTGACACTGGCCACATGGTAGCCGGCAGCGGGGGCAATGGTGTAGGTCTGGCTGGCACCATCGGATACCGGTGTCGTACCCGACGGCGAAATACTGCCGTTGGCACCGGCAGTGGCCGTGATGGTATGGGTGTCGATTTCGAAACTTGCCGAAATCGTGTGGTTGGTCGTTACATTATTAAAGCTGTAGGTGGTAACAGATCCGGCAGAGGCACCGTCCACCGTGACACTGGTCACATGATAACCGGCATCAGGGGTAATGGTGTATGCCTGGCTGGCACCATTGGAAACCGGTGTCGTACCCGACGGTGAGATACTGCCGTTGGCGCCGGTTATTGCCATGATGGTATAGGTATCGATTTCAAAACTTGCCGAAATCGTATGATTGGTTGTTACGTTGCTGAAGGTGTAGGCGGCAACGGCACCCGCAGAGACACCGTCCACCGTGACACTGGTCACATGATAACCGGCAGCAGGCGTAATGGTGTATGCCTGACTGGCACCATTAGAAACCGTTGTCGTGCCCGACGGCGAGATACTGCCGTTGGAACCACTGGTGGCCGTGATGGTATGGGTGTCAATTTCAAAACTTGCCAAAATCGTGTGGTTGGTGGTTACATTATTAAAGGTGTAGGCGGTCACAGCTCCGGCAGAAGCATTGTCCACCGAAACGCCGGCCACATGATAACCGGCAGCGGGGGTAATGGTGTAGGCCTGACTGGCACCATCTGAAACCGCTGTCGCACCCGACGGCGAGATACTGCCGTTGGCGCCGGTTACTGCCATGATGGTATGGGTGTCGATTTCAAAACTGGCCGAAATCGTGTGGTTGGTCGTTACATTATTAAAGCTGTAGGCGGTCACAGCACCTGCAGAGGCAC
>Ga0207996_1001811_pt1 | contig 14007 bp, 9 predicted proteins | sample AntAceMetag02UKG_FD_184773 | JGI IMG/M metagenome (GOLD analysis project Ga0207996, IMG submission 184773) | Saline lake microbial communities from Ace Lake, Antarctica - Antarctic Ace Lake Metagenome 02UKG (SPAdes) (version 2) | ecosystem: Environmental > Aquatic > Non-marine Saline and Alkaline... | reverse complement strand
AGCATGCACCTGATCGGTCGTCGCCTGCGTAATCTGATCGTTGGACTTGGCGCGGTCCATCAGGGCCAGTCCACCGGTATCCACGACCTGAAACCGCTGGCCCAGCCATTCGGCGCGCGCCATCAGACGATCCCGCGTGACGCCCTCTTCCGAGTGCACGATGGCGAGACGACGACGGACAAGACGGTTGAACAGAGCGGACTTGCCCACATTGGGCCGTCCGACAATGGCTACCACCCGCGCACTATTCTTCGACTCACTCATATTCTTGTCCTCTGTTCCGCCGATATACAAGGGGCCGAGCCTCACCGGCCCGGCCCATTGCGCAAGTGGCTTTTCCGGGTTAGTACTGAAAGAAGCTCTTGCCGATAAATTCGCGGATCACGCTCGTCGGCGGGACGCGGTCCGACGGAATGACCAAAAAGTTCGACAGAAACTGCTGCATGCGAATGGCCTCAGCATATTCCGGCATCGACGGCTTGATCTCCGCCAGCAGGGCATCTGCGTAGGGACGCAGCACGGCCAGCTCATAATCCAGCGCCGAGTTGAACGCCACATCGGCTTCCTTCTGGAACGGAAAGATCCAGCGCTTTTCACCCCGACGGACTTTCGGCCACATGGCCAACGTCTTAATCGCGCTGTGACTACGGAAGTTGTTGTCGCGCACCATGCGGCGGACCAGACGGTTATCCGTCGTGGAAATCCGGTTGTTGCTGTCGATATTCAGCTGCGTCAACGCACTGATGTAGATGCGGAACTTGTGCTCCGCCGGAATGGCTTCCGTCAGGCGCGGGTTCAACCCGTGGATGCCTTCGAGCACCACGACATCATCCTCGCCGATGTGCTTCATTTCGCCCTTCCATTCGCGTTTGCCGGTTTGGAAGTTGAAATACGGCAGTTCCAGGCGCTCGCCCGAATCCAGCTTGGCCAGATGATCCTGAATCAAGTCCAGGTCCAGCGCTTCGAGATGCTCGAAATCGACTTCGCCATTCTCATCTTTCGGCGTCATCTCCCGACCCACGAAGTAATTATCCAGCGAGACCGGCTTGGCATTCATGCCGCTGGCCTTCAACTGCAGCGACAGACGCTTAGAGAAGGTCGTCTTTCCGGAGGAGGACGGGCCGGCAATCAGAATCCACTTCACCTGGCCGCGGCGCTGCACAATCTGCTCGGCTAACAGGGCGATGCGCTTCTCCTGATAGGCTTCGTTCACATCGATGAAATCATTGATCTTCTTGTTGGCGATACGCTCATTCAGATCGCCAACGGTGCGCACATGGACAACGCGGCCCCAGTCCTTGTGGCCTTTGAAGACATCATAGATGTAATGCGCGGGGGCGAATTCCGGAAAGACGTTGCTGTCCATCCGGTCCGGACCCATCACCACAAAGCCCTCTTCATAGGGAATCAACTTGTAGTTCACCAGCTTCGAGGCGTTATTCGCCAGCGGCTGATTGGCCAGGTCCATGAAGGACCCGCACTGATGCATGCGGACCTTGGCGGTGTTCTTGAAGCGCAGCAGGTTCAGCTTATCCTTTGCACCCGCTTCCTCAAAATGGGCGATGGCTTCATCAAAGGAGACCTTGATGCGGTCAATGGGGGCCTTTTCATCCAGCAGTTTGCGGAGCGCGGCATCAATATTCGCCAGCTGTTCCGCCATAATGCCCTTCTCATCGCCGAGACGGAAGCTGCAATACAAACCGCGATTAAGGGAGTGTTCCACCGCGAAATCACAATCCGGATACAGCTCGTGCGCCACTTTGGCCAGCAGGAAGGCAATCGTATGACGATAGACCCGCTGTCCGTAAGAATCCCGATAACCCAGAATCCGCACCTGGCTCTCGGTTTCGATACGATACTCAATCGAAACAAATTCATTGCTCACCAACGCGGCCAGCGGGGTGAACCCCAGTTCTTCTACAACACTCGGGTTGTTATCCAGAATATGGTTTAACGTAATCCCCGACTTCACTTCCAGTTCGGGCCCGTGCTCAAACGTTACCTTAACCATCCTATTGGTCATGCTTTTATCTCCGTATATTTGAATCGTACACTTTATCCGTGCGAGAGGCTCTGAGGCAAGCTATATTGATACCCATGATTGAACCGTTTCAGCCTGACTATGAAGACTATCTGCACGACGAGTCCCGCCGTGTCGGCCGTGCTGACCAGATCGCCTTCCCGAAAACGGAGGCCGAGGTGCTCCAAATTCTTCAGGAAGCTCAGGCACAGTCCTTGCCGATCACCCCGCAGGGCGCCCGCACCGGCATTTCGGCCGGCGCCGTGCCGGAAGGCGGGCTGATCCTGAATCTCTCCCATCTGAATCAGGTGTCGCCCCCCGAAGGCCAAACCCTGCGCGTCCAGCCGGGCGTCACGCTGGCGGCCATTCGCGAAGCTGTGCCCCCCACCCATTTCTTTGCGCCAGATCCCACCGAGCCCACCGCCTCCATCGGCGGCATGATTTCCTGCAACTCCTCCGGGGCCCTCTCCTTCCTGCACGGTCCCACCCGGAACCACATCCTCGGCCTGCGGGTCGCCACCCTCTCCGGCGAAGTGCTTGACCTCCAACGCGGCCGGGAACGCGCCGACGGGCTGCAGTTCAAGATGGGCTCGACCTCCGGCACCCTCCCCCGCCTACCCCAGCCCGCCGTCAAAAATGCGGCCGGCTATTTCGTGAAACCGGACATGGATCTGGTCGATCTCTTCATCGGCGCCGAAGGCACACTGGGCGTCGTGACCGAAGCCACCCTACAGCTCCTGCCCATGCCCGGAGCCGTCTGGGGGCTGATGACCTTTCTGCCGTCCACCGCCTCCGTGGTCCAATTCGTGGAGACCCTGCGCCAGACGCCCCTCGCCGAAGGCACGCAACTGGCCGCATTGGAATATTTCAATGCCCGGGCTCTGGATTTTCTACGCTCGAAAGCCGAGACACTGGCTGGACAGGAAATTTCAGTGCCGGATCTGCCCGAAGGCACCTCCTGCGTCTATGCCGAGTGGCACGCCCCCGACGAAGCCGCGGCTGAAACCGCGATGCTAGTGGCCGCCGAGCTGCTCCCGGAGCTGGGCGGCGACCCCGACACGGCCATTCTGGCGGACAACCTCCACGACATCGAAAAGCTGAAGCACTTCCGCCATGCCCTCCCTGAGTTGGTCAACGCCACGGTCGGCGAACGGCGAAAAGCCTATCCCGACCTGACCAAACTGGGCACCGACATGTCGGTTCCCGATGCCCGCCTCGCCGATGTCCTTTCCCTCTATGAACCGGATCTGGCCGCCACCGACCTGGATCACCTGACCTTCGGCCACATCGGCGCCAACCATCTCCATGTGAATATTCTTCCCCAAACGCCCGCCGACTACGATGCCGGCAAGGCCCTCTATCTCCGCTGGGCCGGGTCCATCATCGCCTGGGGCGGCAGCATCTCCGCCGAACACGGCATCGGCAAACTCAAGCGCGAACTCTTTCGGCAGATGGTCGGCGACGAGGCTCTCGCGAAGATGCACGCCTTGAAAAATATATTTGATCCCCACGACCTGCTCAGTCCGGGCAATCTGTGGGAACGGCCCCTGTCTTGACAGACCGCTCAGCTTGTCCATACTCCCTGCTTCTGAATGAGTGCCTCTAAAAACAGATTAGAACGCTGGGAACACCAGCTCAAACAGATCTTCGACGAAATCGACACCGAATTCGAAAACGAAGGTCGCGGCAGCAAATTCCATCGGCATCCCCGACGCCCCCCCGCCTTCGCCACCAGCAATCGCGAAGACGACGGCCTCTTCGATCTTGGTGCCGCCTTCAGTGTCGGCATCGGCTCGCGGCACGGCCCGGGCTATGTCATCCAGGCCCGAATCGCCACCCTCGACAATGTTCCCGCCGACATCCAGCGGAAATTTGAAGACGAAGTCGTCCGGCGACTCAACGAAAAGCTCCCCCGGGCCTTTCCCAGCGGCAAACTGCATGTGGATCGCGACGGCAACATCTACAAAATCCACGGCGACCTCTCCCTCGGCAGCCTCTGAGCAGGCCCCCTTCGCTGCCTGTTCTCGCGGGCTGAGCCAACCCCCACCGTTTTCAGTCCCCAAAAGGCCATTTTTTGTGATTTTTGGCCCATTTTTGCTCAAAAAAGGCACTTTTTATCCGTTTTGGAGGGTGTTGCCACTCCGTTCGCGCTGCTCACTCGTTCGCCACGCTTTGTGTGGCGCTATAGAACTCGCGTTCATCCTGCGCCCATCATAAATGGGACTTGGACTCTGCACTCATCTATTTTCAGGATTTTGGACAAAAGAACGCCAAGGACCAAAACAAGACACTTTTTACTCATTTGCATGCGATTTGGAGCCAAAAATGCCGTTTTGAGGCCATTTTGGGTGTTTTTTGGTGTTTTCGGGGTCCTGTCGCCGACCCCCGAACCCGGACAGCAAAAATCCGGAGCTATTTAGGCTCCGGATTCTACGTGATCGCACAGGAGGAACGACTAGTGCTCGAGATCGGTTCCGGCCACTTGCTTGCGATAAGGCATCCAGCGGTCCAGGATCCGCTCCAGCAATCCGCTTTCATGCCAGCGGTGTAGCGCCGCATCCGCCTGTGAACGAAGCGACGCATTACCGAGCTGCACCGCCCAGGCCAGCTCCTGCGTGCCCAGCGGAATCTGTATCAGTTCCAGCCGGGTTTCATTGCGCGTGATGATCCCCACCGCGGCGGCCAGATCATCGACAAACAGATCAATGCGCTGATTGGCCAGATAGAACACAACATCCTCGCGCGAACTCAGCGGCATAATCTTGGCATTGGGAAAACTGCGGCGAGCAAAGGTAGCGGCCGAGGTGTCTTCCAACACGCCAATGCTGCCGGTCCACCTCAGAATCTCATCAGCAGAGCCGAAATTGGAGCCTTCGCCTCTTCGCGCAATCGCAACCAGAGGATTGTTCATATAGGGCTCGCAGAACGTCGCACGCACCTGCCGCGCAGGCGTAATCGTCATGCCGGACATCACGATATCAATGCGCCCCTCCTCCAGTTCTTCCAGCTGAAGCTCCCAGGGCACCGGGATCAGCTGCAGCGGGCGTCCCAAATCACTGGCGAGCTGCACGGCAAAATCGCACTCCACCCCCGCCGCCTTCTCCCCCTGCATCATAATCAGAGGCGGGTAATTCGGCGTCACACCGACACGGAGAGGTCCCAGCCGCCCGCTCTTGGTGGTGGAGCAGGAAGAGATCATCAAAGGGAGCAACAGGGCCATCAGCCAACGCAACCGCATCATAGGACCTCCTCGAATCGAAAAGCGCATATTCATGTGACCCAAAAGGTATCAAACAACGCCGGAAAAGCAAGAGAGGCATTTTATTGCGGGATCCACCCAAACTCCACTCCACTCAGCGGCCCCATTCTTTCAAATCCCATGCGCGCCGCTGAGCCAGCCTGGACGGCTGTGAGGGAAAACCCTCCTGATCTGTCAAGGCCTACGGGGCCGTTGTCGAGGCATCCGGCACTGTGGCAGGGGCGCTTCCATCCTCTGCGGCTCCGGTTTGAACCTCCTGGGCCGATTCCACGGCGGCAGCAAGAGGTCCATCCAGCTTGATGGTCGCCTTTTCACGCAGTTCTTCCACATAGTCCGCAACCACCTGCTGGCGGGCACGTGTTTTCAGGACCATAGCCAGTTCCTGCTTCATCTCATCATCCAGCGGGATAAGCTCTTCCTGCTGCTCGCCGGTCACCTTGATAATATGGAAGCCGATCGGGGACTGGACCGGCCTGAGGCCTACAGCACCGAAAAATGGTTCGGCACCCTTTTAGGGGTGAAACCTCTCCTTTCGGTCTGAGCGGCCAAGCGAAAACTTTGCATTGGCGAAATCGCGGTGGATGAACCGGCCCGCATTGGTGGAACCCGCAAACTGGAGCCTTTCCGCTGGGGTGGGGCCTATATGGCCCAAATCTGGCGCGAGTGCCGGTTCTGGTAAATAAGCTCTCCCGCCCGGTTCACCGTCTTTTCTCTTTCCCAACGCCGCCTTCTCGACTAGATTTTTACTTATGTCCACTCGCTTGCATCTGTTTTTCTCCGAGCATCGCACCCTCCTAATCCTGGCGGCTCTTCTCTCCCTGCTGACCGGCCTTCTGTTCTGGCCAGCCGTCCATTACAACCTCGTCAATCTGGACGACATCGCTTACATCTCTGAAAATCAGATGATTCAAAACGGCTTGACGCTGGACTCCCTCCGCCAAGCGATTACCTCCATCTACCAGGTCATGTGGGCTCCGGGCCTGTGGATTTCCTTCATGCTGGACATCGATTTGTTCGGTCCCACCACTTGGGGAATGCATCTCACCAATATCCTCCTGCACGTGGCCAACGCCTTGCTGGCCTTCACCTTGTTCTGGCGCTGGACACGTAAACCATGGCGCGCCTTCTGGGCCGCCGCCATTTGGGCCTGTCACCCCCTTCGCGTGGAAAGCGTCGCGTGGATCTCGGCCCGCAAAGACGTCCTGAGCGGCTTGTTTTTTCTGGCCTGCCTGCTGTTCTATGACCTGGCGTTTCGTCGGCCGGCCAACCCCTCCTCTGTTGACTTGGTCTCCACCGACGCCCCCCCCCCATTGCCACCGGATCACCGGATCCGACCTCAGCCACAAGCGATATGGAAATGGGCCAGCGTGGCGGCCATGGCTCTCGGCCTGACGGTCAAGCCCATGCTGGTGACCACCCCCGTCGTTCTGCTCCTGCTGGACCTGTGGCCGCTGGGACGAGTCCGGCTCAACCTCCGTGATGGACTCCGAAAAGGGCCCCGCCTGATCGCCGAAAAATGGCCCTTTTGGCTGCTCGCCGCCGCCTCTGCTTTCATGGCGGTCTATGCTCACGCGCAGGGCACCAGCTTTGGAAGTGTTCCCCTGCTGGACCGAATTCGAACCATTCCGCTGAATTATGCCTTCTACCTGCTGAAAACCGTCTGGCCGCAACACCTGACCGTTCTCTATCCCGGCTTGTTGTTCCATCCGCTCGATATACTGGTCGCCCTGTTCTACTTGCTGATCCCCACCCTTTTGGTCTGGCAATACCGTCGGTATTCGCTGGCCCCGCTCATCGGCTGGCTTTGGTTTCTTGCCGTCATGCTCCCCACCAGCGGCCTCATCCATTTCGGCGTCCAAAGCCTGGCCGACCGCTTCACCTACCTGCCCGCCCTGGGCCTGTCCATCCTGGTTCTGCCTCTGTTCTCAATACGTCGCCCCCTCGTGCGCGGCGTCCGGCTGGCTGTCTGCACCGGCATCCTCATGGGCCTGGCACTGCTCACCCACCGGCAACTTCCCGTCTGGCGCGATACCAACCACCTCTTCAGCCATCTGCTTCGCTTTTCCCCCAACCACGCCTTCGCCCTGGCAAACCAGGCTGGCCATCTGCGGCAGGAAGGTCGGTTGCAGGAGGCCGAAGACCGGATGGCCCGCGCGTGCGAATCTCCGGCCCACGGCGATATCCATCAGATTGTCTACGCTGAAATGATGGCCTCGCAGGGAAAGACGCAGCAGGCCCGCGACCAGCTTCTCTCGATTAACCTGCTGTCTCCAGGCAGTTTCTCCGGGCTGTACCACTTCACCTTCGCCATAGTGCTCAACCAACTGGATGATTTTCCCGAAGCCGCCCGAGAGGCCCGCCTCGCGGCGGATACCCTGTCCCCCTATGACCTGATCCGGCACGATCTCAATTTGCTGGGCATGGTCATTGCCTTCCGTATGGGCGACCCCGAATCGGCGCTGGAATGGGCCCATCAGCTACCCCATCTGCAGAACCGGACCCAAATCGGATTGGACGATCTCCTGCCCTACTACGTGGGCCAGTGGAAACGCTTCCAGCGGATCGAAGCTGTCGACTATTTCCGCGACTATCTTTCTCGGAATCCTAGCCAAGTCGAAGCCCTGAACAACCTGGCCTGGCTGATGGCCACCTCCGAATGGAGCCCGATTCCTGCGGATGAAATCGTGGGCTATGCCCGGCGGGCCTCTGCTCAAGGCCCATCCAATCCGATCCTGCTGGATACACTCGGGGTCGCGCTGGCCCATGCCGGCGATTTCGAGGCAGCGCTGGAAGCCGCCGGACAGGCCCGGGATATCGTGCGCGCTGCCGGGCAGGAACCGTCGGACCTGTCCAAGGCCATCGCCCGTCACATCAACGCCTATCAACGCCAAACCCCATGGCTTGATGACAAAGCCGCCGATCGCATCGGATCATCGTTTTATGCCCCCTGAAGTGCCGACACGGCCGCAAAGGGATTCCGGAGTCCGACTGACTCCAGGTGTCATTCTTGGCATTGGGCTGCTTCTCCTGCTGATCCATATCGTTGGCTTCACCCTCCACACCGATCGCGCCGCCCGCGCATTCGATGCCTGCGCCGTCCCAGCCAACACCATTGCCGGCATGCCCGAGCCACGCTTCTTCATCGACAACGACGCCTACGCCTGGATGGCTCACACGCGCGACCTCATGGCCTCCGGCTTCTGGCGTATCCGCTACACCTTCATGGACAACGCCCCCCAAGGCCGGGAGATGCACTGGAGCCATCCGCTGATTTGGACCCTGCGCGGCATGGCTACCGTCATCATGGCAGTTGAGCATTGGCCGGCGGCTCGCGCGGTGGAACTGGCCGGGGTCTGGGCCATGCCATTTCTCCAGTTCCTATGTCTGGGGCTTGCCTTTGTCGTGCTGAGCCGCAAGCTGGGCTGGGTGCCGGCGGGCCTGTTCTGTTTCTTGTTCCTTTCATTGAACGGATTGTCCGACGCTTTTAATCCCCTAAAGCCCGATCACCACGGCCTCCAGCTTTGCACCTCTCTTTTCGCTTTTGCCTGCTTGCAATTCGGCGGCATGGGGTGGACAAACCTCCAGATTCCACCGAAGCCGGCAAGCCGGTTCCGTGCTTTTCTCCCCCTTGCCCTGCCCGGTCCGGAGGAAGCCCGTCGCTGGTTCATCGCCTCTGGCGTCTTCGGCGGGCTGGCCCTGTGGCTGGGGGCCACGGTTTGGCTGGTTGCCCTAGCCGCCATTGCCCTGTCGTCCCTCGTCGCCATGCCGGCCTTGTTCCATCCCACCCAACCCGGCGTCAAATACCACCCGGAGCTTTGGCGGATCTGGGCCTTCGCCGGCACCGCGGTGGCTGCCGGGGCCTACCTCCTCGAATATGCTCCCTCCCACTTCGCGATGCGCCTCGAAGTCAATCACCCCCTCTACTGGCTCTGTTGGCTCGGTGTCGCAGAATGTCTGCTTTTCGCCGGTAAGAGCGCTTCCATCCGTTTCTGGAAACACAAACACCCTGCCGATTGGACCTTCGCCATTTTGGGCCTTCTCGTGGCACTCGCCCTGCCGATGGCTGTGCTCTGGGGGCCGGCGAACTGGCATCACCTGCGCGACCCCCTCCTACAGCGCCTCCACGCTGGATTCATCGACGAATTTCAACCCGCATGGACCCTCATCCAAAATCGCCCCGTCGGGTTTCTTTTCGAACAAATGGGCCTGTTGCCTATATTGGCGATCCTGTCAGCCGGAGCCCTGTTGCGATTCTACAAGCCGCAGGATGCCCGCGATGTCACCGTCCGCTCCGCCCTGGTGGTCGCCATACTCTTCCTCCTCCTGATGCTTCTCCAGATGCGCTGGGGTTTCTTCGCGGTTGGTGCTTTGGTCTGGTTGGGAATTTTGTCCCTTTCCGTTTGGAGCGGACCTGACCTCACCACTCGAAAATGGATCTATCCCGCTGCCGCCGCCCTGCTACTGAACGGCATCGCCGCCGACGCCCTGCGCTGGCGTTCGGAAAACGCCGCTTCCATCGCCCGGGAAGTCCCCTCCAGTTGGATCCAGTCCTCCCTGGCCAAACGAAAGGTGCTCCAATGGGGGCTCGCGGCCGGAACCAATCAGTGGCGCATGGTCGGACTGGCCACCGAAGCCCCCATGCTCTATTACTTCACCGGCATCCGCACCGTCGCCTCCTATTATTGGGAAAACGCTGAAGGATGGCACGCCGAAGCCGCTTTCTTTGCCGACACACCGACCGGTGAAATGGCGCACGAAATCGCCCGGAAGCGCGGCCTTACCCACGCCTTTGCCTTGCCCAGTGAGGCCTTTCCCCGCCTGTATACAACTATCCAAGCTGGACGGAACAACCCCGTTGCCCTCCGCCCGACGTTGGCCGGCCAACTGGCCTTTCCGACCGACGCCACCCTTCCAGCCTGGATCAGCTTAGACACCAACTTGAGCGCCATTTCCAGCAAACTCTATGCATTTAAAACCCCCGAAGGACTGATTGGCGAAGTCACAACAGGCCAAGTGTTCCTTCTTCACTCATCTGTGCCCCTCCCTGCACCGTGATGCAATTTGCAATTTCCCGACGGCTCCTTTTCTCTTCTCATGTTACCGGCCTTGGGCTAGATTTTCTCCATGACTGAACGCTCGCGCCAATCTTTCCGCCGCGCCCTGCTGGCCGGCTTGGCTGGCCTTTTCGTGCTGGCCCTCTGGTTCGGCGGCATCTCCTGGGCCACCGATGCCGGTATCCGGACCTTCGAGGCCCACACCGTGGTGAATCCGGACCGGCCGGCCGACCCCCAACCCTGGCGAGCCCAGCGCTTTTTCGTCGAACCCGATTCCTACTACTGGCTGGCCTACGCCCGCGACCTGCGCGCCTCGGACGCCTGGCGGCTGCGGTTCACTCACGCCGACAATGCCCCCTACGGGCGTGAAATGCACTGGGCACACTTACCTATCTGGGGCCTGATGGGTATCTCCCGAGGGCTGGAAGCAAGCGGCCTCCCTCCCGCCCTGGCGCTGGAACTGTCAGGACGTATCCTGATGCCCCTGTTCGGATGGCTCTTCTTCTCCGCTCTCTATCTCCTGTTGGGCACGCGCCTCGGCTGGCGCATGGCCACCTTGGCCACAGCCATCCTGGTGACCGTCCTGCAGTGGGAGTTCCACACCCTTCGTCCCGATCATCACGGCTTCCAACTGGCCTTTTCCATGCTCATGTGGCTGTGCCTCATCTTCGGCGGAACGGGGTGGGTCCGGAAAGATCCGACCACCCCCGGAGCCGGCCGTCTTCCCACCGTTCAGGCCGCCCGGCGCTGGTTCATGGCGTCCGGCATCCTCGGAGGTCTTGGCCTCTGGCTGGGGGCCACCACCTTCCTCTTTTCCCTGGCCGCCCTGTCTGCCGGTGCCGCCGCGACGCTTCTCTTCCTCCCGACCCCGGCCAACAAAGACCCCATGGCCATCCGTCCGGATCTCTGGCGGCTGTGGGGTTTTTCCGGCGCGATCACCTCGCTGGTCTTCTATGCCGTGGAATATGCGCCGCATCACCTGGGCATGCGCCTCGAAGTCAACCATCCCCTGTATGCCCTTTGCTGGCTGGGCACCGCCGAATGCCTCCGCGCCATGGCCGTCTGGCGCACCCGGAGCCTCCGATTCCCCCGGGACGCCATTCCAGCCGTACTCGGCCTGGCCTCGGCCGCACTGCTTCCCCTCCTTCTTTTCTTTGGCCCGGCCGATTGGTTTCTGCCCCGGTCCGGCATCATGCTGCGTCTTCACGCCCATCATATTGTTGAATTCCGGACCCTGTTCACCACCGCCGGGGCGCAATCGCTGAAAGTCTTTCTCCTCACCTTCGGGGCCACGGTTCCCGCCGTGCTCTGCGCCGTCGTCCTCCTGATGCGCCGCCGGTTGCCGATCCATCGCCAGGTCGCCCTGATGCCTTTGTGCGTTGCGGCCATCCTCTTCACCCTGCTTTATGTCTGGCAGATCCGCTGGGAGCCTTTCGCACTGGCCGCCGCCTTTCTGCTCACGATCTTCCTGCTGTCCGAGCCCAGCGACCTCACCGACGGCTGGCCCGCCCCATCGATTTGGAACCGCCTGCCCGCTCTGCTGGTCGCCCTCCTGTGTCTCCACTTCGCCTACAGCGCCTTTCGCATAGTTCATCCTCTACGCCAACTCTTCCGCGTGGAAAAAATGGATGAACTCTGGCTGAAAGCCCTGCTCCAGCGCAATCTGATGTTCCAACTGAAAACGCATGCCCCCGACTTGCCTCTCCGCCTGGTCCTCCCCGCCGAGATGGCCCCCGCCGTCTACTATTTCGGCGTCGGCGACACCCTCGGCTCCCTGTACTGGGAAAATCCAGACGGGCTGACTTCCGCCACAGACTTTTTCGGAGATCCCCTGCCCGGCAAGCGCGCCCGGGAAGTCGCTCGCAAACGCGACATCACTCACGCCATCATGAACAACGGCGCTGGCGACGCGCTGATGTTCTACCAGCTTGCTACCGGACGCTTCGACCAGCTCGGAGCTTCCCAGACCGTCGGGGGCGCTACCGCCCGGGCCGGGACCCCGGTGCCTTCGTGGCTCCATCCGGAACCTGAACTGACTGCTGCGGCGAATTCAACGTACTACGTTCTGGTTCCCAGTATCGGACAATGGGTTCCGCTGTCGCTTCAACTGTCGATCTACCGGCCGGTGCCTTAACCCCGCCCGGACTCCACGCCTCATATTCACAGGCCCCAAAATCCGTCCCCAGTTCCGTCCCCCACAATACATCGGAAGCCACCACTCGATAGCGCCCTGTCCGGGCCCCGAACGCATCGAACCCCAGCGTGTAGTCTAGGGTGTTGCCAACGTTATCGAAAAATTCAAACTGCGTGCTGTTGGCCGTCCGTGTCCGCCAGCGCAGTCCGGTGACGTTGCCAGAGCCCACAGTCATCCCGTTGGATACTGTGACCCAGATTCCCGTGGCATTTCCCCACGCCCCTCGCAGATCCAGCTGATACTGATGGATTGTCGTGTCGCTCCATTCCGCCGCAAAAATCAATCCGTCGCCCAAGGGAATGGCGCTGAACACCGGATAATGCGACTGCTCCGCATGGAAGAAATAGTTCGATCCAAAGCCTGCGGCCGAAAAGCTGTTCGTGATGCGCATGCCATTCGTCTCAGAATGAAACCCAACGGAATCCATCCCCCAGACCGGGTTCAACAGGCTCGGGGTATGGACAACAAAATATTCGCTCTGCGGCGGCACGTCATAGGCAATGGAGGAGTTCGCTCCGCCTGTTCCCATCGTGAGGGTCACAACCGATGACGTCACCTGCGGCAATTCCCACGCCAACAGATCAAAGGCCTCGGCCGCGCTACCCACCCGGCGAATGGCAATATTAGTCACCCCCACCTCCACCGTTGGGATGCCGTTGGACATCGGGACCCCGGCGATCGCTTCCACCACGGCCATGTTCGACACCACCTGCCCAAACACCGTCTGCTGACCATCCCAGTAAACGGCTGCATTGGTGCAGGTCACCAGAAACTCCGAAGCCCCGGTATGCGGTCCGCTCTGCACCATGGAAATAGCCCCCGCCAAATGGCTCAGCCCGTTGGTAACCTCGTCCAGAATTGTGTAGCCCGGTCCTCCCGTCCACGCCCCCCCGCCGAGCCCGTTTCGAACCCAGCGCAATCCGCTTTGGATCGCCAGGCGATTGGTCGTTCCGGGCACCGCCGTGTCGTCGTAGCGGATCTGGTGGACAGCCGTCCCTGCATAAAACCGGTTCGTACGGATGGCCACCGTCTCCGGATCGCGCCACGCCTGCTCCCCCGTTGCCAGCCCTATGAAATTCGCAGCCGTCCGCGGCGCCTTCACGTAGTCCAGTTCCACCGTGAACACCCCCATCGAAGTAGATACGTCCGCAAATATCCCGTTGCTCTGCGCCGCGGCCGGGAGCCCGTGCAACAACGCTGCCATAGCGAAGGAAAACATGGCGCGATGGAGCTTCATACTTCTTTTATACCACGCCCTACCTCTCCCCGCAACCCGCCAACTGCAGCTTGCCGCCCCCTGTGGCTGCGCTCGTTGTGCGCGGCGGCTGTTAGAGCGGTTTCATATTTTCTGTAGCCATTGTGGGTTGATCGGATGGGGTCACGGGGAGTTGCACCCCGTGACCCTTCCACACCACCGGACATGCGGTTTTCCGCATCCGGCGGTTGAACTGGGCGTCCGTCATCTCTGACGTCTGCAAAA
>Ga0207996_1001810_pt1 | contig 14015 bp, 5 predicted proteins | sample AntAceMetag02UKG_FD_184773 | JGI IMG/M metagenome (GOLD analysis project Ga0207996, IMG submission 184773) | Saline lake microbial communities from Ace Lake, Antarctica - Antarctic Ace Lake Metagenome 02UKG (SPAdes) (version 2) | ecosystem: Environmental > Aquatic > Non-marine Saline and Alkaline... | reverse complement strand
ACCCAGGTTGCCTTTTCGCTGCATGATATCTATCAGCTCTTTTTCTGTGGAATCTTTCTTTATCTGACCACGTTTTTTAGCTGCTTCCAATTCCAATCTTAAGAGCGTCCGGTCTATCTGAGCCAAATTTGATAAATCCGATATCTTCTTACCTGTAAACGCCTGGACAAATTTCGTATTTACATGATCTACCACATTCAAACAACCTTTACCTTCGTAGCGCAGAGAACGCCTGTAAAGTTCGGTTAAAGCTGCATCTTTAAATTCATCTACCTGGCTTGATGTAATTTCTTTTTTGAATCTGTAGCTGCCGTCTGAGGTTTTATTGAACAGCATTAAATATTCTCTTTTTGGAATTTGATCTTCATATATTACACTGTCTACCAGATGGATTGCTTCATCGGTTCCTGCAGAAGTACCGAGTGGAGTAGAGCCCTTGAAAGTGAAGAAGTTATTGAATCGTTTGCTGCCCTTTATACCAAAAGATATTTCTAATCCAACTGTAGGAATTCCGGCATTTGTAGCTTCTTCCCAGGCAGATATTCCGGTTATCTCCATTTCATTAACCAGTTTTTCTGCAGAATCTTCCAGAGACTTATCTGTCTCACTCATCTTATTAAGCACATCTCCAGCCTGCTTCACAGCCCGAGCCATGATCTTCATGATGGAACCATACTTGAAGAGCCGTTCCGTATTTGCTCCACCGCCAGCCTTCAAACCCAGAGTCATGGCAGATAACGCAATTTGAGCTTCCATATCATCATTAGGAGATTTGGAGCGATGAGAAACCACAATATCAAGACCTTTGCCCAAAGCTACCATGATTGCCAGCATGGTCTCAGATAATGTTCCTATCTGGTTTGCTTTGCATAAGAAGGTGTTATTCAGATTATTATCTGCTGCATATTCTATAGAAGAATCTTTTGTAGTTACAGAGTCATCTCCAATGATAAACAGTTTATCTCCCAGCTTCTTCATAATAAGAGCCCAGCCGGCATCATCATCTTCTGCAAAGCCATCTTCTATGGAAATAACCGGAACGTCATCTTCTTCTATAGTTTTCCTGTATAAATCAAAAATCTCATCGCGGGACATATCGATCTTTTCAGTTGCTCGCCAGAAACGATACATTCCTTTTGTCTCATTACCCAGGTTATACTCTTGCCTGTAGGCAATTTCCAGTTCACTCGCAGCCGGGTCTAATGCTATTACAACATCTTTTCCGGGAGTATAACCGCATTCCTCAATGGTCTGTTTTGCCATTCTCCACAGCCGCTGCTCAGGAACAATATCTTCTTCGGATTTACTGATGTATGGAGCTAATCCACCTTCCAGACCTATTCCCATTACTCTGCACCCTTCAGCATTTTCTATGATCTCTTTTAAACGTGTCTGAAGCTTGATGGTCATTTCCTGGGCATCTTCATAATTGCGTGCAGATAAAGGCATGAACATTGTTTCCTGCATTGATATATTGCTTTCCGGATATTCCTTTTCCGTATGACGTCCGCCCATGCCGGAATTACGGAATTGCCAGGGAACTCTTATCAGTTGGTCATCTATCATCACTTCCTGCATGCGGCTGGATTGAAGTTGAGCTTTTACTTTTGCAGCCTGTTCTATCCAGGCTCCGATCGGTTTTATTTCCTCAGCTCTCTGCTGTGCCAATCGTTCACGCTCACGGAATTCCTTCCACTTACCAGGATCTGCAAAAAACGAATCCAGCATACCAATAACACCGAGTCCCAAGAAAAGCCTTCCGAAATTTACGATTAAGTTTAGGAAATATATTCGACCCAAAGGAATTAAAGCGATTGCTAAGATCAAACTAATAACACCTAATTTTCTGCTGGTTTTTGGTCCTTGGGCAGCTACGCCAAGGTCAAACGGTGCATCAATGTAAAAATTCAATCCTTTCCTGATTATCCCGAGGCAAAGACCTAAAGGACTGAGAGCAACAATTTTAATATTGAATATGAAATATTTCAGATTCCAAAAAGGATGCTTAAAGAAAGAAGCTTTTTCACCTTTTACAATATCATCTCGAAGTTCTGTTAAATTCTTTAAAAGGTTCCTTCTTATTTTTATTCCGATTCTAAAGAAAAATCTTTTTACAAAATTGTTTTTTCTTTCCCAAAATTTCTGTTCCAAAGAATCCAAATCATTTGATAATCCAATATTGTTTTTCAAGACGGTTGCTTTGATTGCCTTGATATAATGTCCCCGTTCATGCCATCCCGTGGAGATAAGATAGGAGAAAAACCAGATTGTAATTGAGATCAGGGTTGCATAAGAGGCAAAAATAAATCTTAAAATTTCCCAGGTGGAATAACAACCTTTGGGAAGAGTAAAAAGCGAAAAAATATTGGCGAGATACAAAGGCACGAGAATGTGGTCTGCTAATATTCTCCCTCTGTCTAAAAATGAGCCAGCTTTGATATTTTTATTATTTAAATAAGATTTTTCTGACATTGATTTTCTCCATTGAAAAGAATTAGAAATTTAATGGAAAATGAGTGAGATTGTTTGATTCGAAAGTGTTTTTTTTCATCCGGTTAAAAATTAGTCACCATCTGAAAATAAAGACGCATTTTATCATTTTTAAACCATTCATCAGAAACTTTGAACTGAATTTCAGAATTTCTGAGAATCCTGTATTTTATCAGGAAAAAAGAATAAATTCCATCTCCGGTTAAGATGGAATTCTGCATAATTCCGTCAATAGAATTTTCGTACATATAATGCAAAACATCAGAATGATAGGCTGTGATTTGAGCGATTAATTCCAGTTTTTCGATTTTCCATTTCAGTTGCTCGTAAGTTAGAATTCCTTTCTTATGAATTTTCTCATTTTTCAGATATTCAGTTTTGAGTTCGTACCTGGTTTTCAACCAAATTTGAGAGATCTTCTGCCACCAGTCTATTCTCAGAAGTGTCATTTCCAAATCTCGGATTAAACCTTCTTCCTCCACAACCTTGTATTTTTCTTTATCTCTGTGTTTAAGAGTAAGACGGTAATTATTGGTTTTTGAGGAAAGTTCAAATTGCAGGAACTGTTCACTTCCAACCGTGGGCATCTTTTCCAGGTATCTGGTTTGCGGGAATTTCCAGACATCAAAATAGAAATTTATTTTTGCTCGTGTGAATGGCAGAAAAGTAATTCCATAATAAAGTCCTTTTTCGTTGTCAAACCTGCTTTGAGCAGAAAATGAATGACCGTGCCAGGTGGGAAAATTCTTCTCATAATAGCGAAAAAGAAGTAATTGTTTTAGTTTATTTTCTCCCCATTTTGTGCCGATGATTCCGGCAAATTTGTCATCTGCAAATGCCAGTTCACCAAAGGTTGGATAACTATTTTTGTTCAATATAAAATTCAATCCGAAAGTTGAATATTTATTATTCCATTCCGGTTTTTGGAATTGATGATCAAATTCATTTTGGGAATAAATAAATCCAAATATATTATTCGAAAAGGTGTAGTTAATAGCAGCTCCGAAAAGCGTTTCGTTCACATTATCTTTTTTCCTCTCATCATAATGAAGTCCGCTCTCATTGAAAGAGGAGATTTTTCCTTCATAATCGAGATTGGCAGAAAGTCTTGTGGAAGAATAAAAGGGAATAAAATTTAATTTTCCCATCTTTATATTGAAGGCTGCTCCTTCCAATTCCCAGATTTCATAGGAGCTTGTGTAGGGTTTTATCGGTTTGAATTTTTTAGAAGGTGTGGAGGTTGCTTCTGCACTTTTGGACATTCCAAGTTTGGGAGAAAACAAAATTCCCTGACCAAAAGCCAACCTGTATTTTCCCAGGATTATTCGTTCAAGAAAATTATTGTGGGAATATTCTATAAAGTAAGAATAAAAATCTAAGGGATCGTTCTCGCCCTGATCTTTTTGGGAGATGAAACCGAAATTAAACTTTTTGATTTGAAAAAGAGACTTCTGAAAATATTTTAGGCATGAGGGCAGATGTTCATTTTGCTGCTGAAATTCAACTCGGGAAATTTGCTTGATTTTCAATGGACTTGATTTTTCAAATGAAAAGTATGGCTTCAGATCGGAAATTGTTATCTCATTTATTCCGGTTTTTATGAATTCTTTCCAATTAGAAATTTTTTCCGCTTTTCTATAATTGATAATTTTTTCAATGTCGGTTTCCGAAAGCCAGGGCAATTTTTCCAGATCGGTCTGAGAAACAGTATTGATATCATAAGGATTTTTACGAATATTTTCCAATAAATCGCTGAGTTCTGTGGAATGGTAAGTATCATCCTCGAAAGAGAATATCTTTTCTTCACCATCTTTTGCCAAAAGCAGTAGTGGTAATAAGATAAGCAGGATAATTGCTTTTCTATTTTCTGAAAGCATAACCAACAGAAATATAATGCGTTAAATCTAAATATTGCTGAGTTCGGATACTGTAAGTAACTTTAATTTTTTTCAGGTTGAAAACAACGCCAATCCCGATTCTATCAGGTTCGTACTGGTAGCTTGTTAAAAGGGTCAACATCCTGAAAAAATTGTAACTGCCGGCAATTTTAAAGGAAAAATCAAAATCAGCTTGTTTTTCCAAACCAATTGAAATTTTACTTTTTGATGAAATATTATAACAGGTTTCCCACAAATAAAAAACCGGTAATTGTTCATTTAGAAAAGAGGATTGCAGAAAATTGCGAACTGAAAAACCGGAAATGATTTTATTATTTTCCCATTTTAAACCTGCATCGAAAATAATGGAGCTGTCTTTCTGATAATTTTCGATTCTGTTGTACAGATGTCTGAAATTCAAACCAAAAGAGAATTTTTGCAAATTGTAATTTACAGCGAGATTTACGATATTCTCATTGTAAAGTTTATGGTCCAAATAGGAATTTCCCAAAAGAAAACCGAAATTTCTAAGCTTGAAAGCAGAATGAAAATTGTAATACGGAAGCTCCTTTAAGCCAAAAAGACAGGTTACAGATGTTTCAATTCCGGGATTGCAAATTGCAGGATTTAATGAGCCGGAAGACGGATTTTGTAAAATGAGAGAAAGTCCGTTTGTAGCGTTATGAGCCGCAGAAGGAGGCAGATTGAGGTCAATGGCTACTAAATTTGAAAATATAATTAAGAGGAGTATAAAAAAAGGTTTGAATAATTTTATGGAATCATTTTTCCGAGAGGAAAAATTAATTTGTGTAAATTTCATTTTTTATCGCAGCAAAAGCATTTTTCTGATTTCTGAGAAACTTTCAGATTTTAATTTATACAGATAAATTCCTGAAGCATAAGAAGAAGCATCCCAAAGATAATTATAAACACCCACTTCAAATGAAATACTCTCAACCTTCTGACCTTTTATATTGAAGATTGAGAGATGAGCTGTTTCGTTTTCTTTTACCATAAAACTGATAGTTGTATTTGGATTAAACGGATTGGGATAATTTCCCATAAGAACAGTTTGTTGTGGTAGTTCAGGAGTTGTACTTTCTTCCGGGATAATTAGACTGACAGAACCATGTATGTGCGTTTCACCGGAATAATCCACACTTTCTAAAATATACCAGTATTCATTTCCTGCAATAATATTGTATTGGTCTTCAAAAGTATAATCTGTAGGAATGGAGGTTGTGCCAGCACCTTCGATTAATTCCGGGTTTATTTGGATTGCATCTCCATTGATAAAAGCATCTCGATAATCTCCGCGATATACATTCCAACCTGCATTACCTGTTTCTGATTGAGTTGTCCAGGATAAGTTCGGTAAATTCCCTATGAATTGAGCTGTAAAAGATGATAATTCAACTGGAAGAGTGCTTTCATCTTCTGCATCGGATATGACCCAGTCGCTGAAGGTTGTTTGTCCCGTAATTTGAACCCAATTCTTCTCTGTGTCGCTTGAGCTAGGTTCCATTGGTCCTACCCAACTATCTCCAGTCCATCTCCAGAGATTCAGATCATCTTCGACATTTCCATCTAATTCTGAATCCTCGTAATAAAATTTTAGATTTACAGTAGGGGACCCGGAATTCAAACTAATGGTTGCATATCTTCCGAGCGAATGCGGTGCAGAAGGATGATTTGCTCCATGATGAGTTACAGTAAATTGTCCACTGCCATCAGTTACAAACATCTGAACCATTGATGCTCCAAAGGAATACAGATTGAAACTTTGCTGAACACTTTTGGTCACCACATTTCCAGTATATTCTTCATTACCCATATCAATACGGATCCCTCCACCCTCTGGCACTGAATCATTCGGATCACCAGCGTCGATACACGGAGAACTCGAGCTAAGTTGGTAATTACCTTGAGCTTCATCAACAAATAGAGGGTCGGAATCGAGGCAGAACCAGCCTGACGACGGAGTTTGACCCTGGATATCGGAAAAATAGACAGTACAGTCATCTAAGTTATATACCTGAATGGGAGAATTGCCCCACAGAATAGAGCTTCGAATAAAGACCGTGCTGTTACTATAAACGAAAATCCCACTTTCAAACATACCTCCGCCAGTGTTTCCTACAATTGTGCAGTTGGTAATATGTGTACCTGTGCAGGAGAGGTCAAGAGCTCCTCCGCCACTGCTCGCAACATTGTCCTTGATAAGGCAATTCACAATATCAGGATCTGAGTCAAAACAGACAATTCCTGCACCGCCATAATCTGAAGTATTATCATAAATAGTACAATAACTGATAGTCGGATCTGAGAAATCAGAACAACAAATACCCCCACCATATTGAGTTGTTGTATTATTTATAATTGTGCAATATGAGATAGTTGGATCAGAATGGTCACGACAGGTTATACCACCACCCCAATATGTATAGGGAGAGGAGCCACTTCTGTCCCCTCGTCCGTTTTGTATTGTCAAACCAACGAGCATAGCAGAGCTGGTTTCATTATTGGTAAAATAAACACAGCTTGAATCACTCCTTGAACTGTTACCATCAACTATTGTTTGTGAAATATAAGATGTATCAGAAGTGATAAGAAAGTAAGAACCCACAACAATATCTTTTCCGTTGAAATCAATATTTTCAGTATAAGTTCCAGTTTTTATCAAAACAGTATCTGATACAGCTACGACATCCATACCATGTTGTATGGTTTTATATGGATTATTAATATAACCATCACCGGTTATATCAGAACCATCTGTAGAAACAAAAACCACATTATCAGATTGATAAGATAGTGGTGCGGCACTTACATAAAGAGAATATGAACTCTCATACCCATTATCATCAACAGCAGTAACGCGATAATAGTAGAACTGACCTGGTGTTAACCCTGTATCAGTATAATTTGGATTTGCAGGTGTTCCGACAACACTGTCTATTAATGTTGTAGCAGGAACATTTATATCTCTATAGATATTATATTTATACAAATCCGGCTCTGAATTTGCATCCCATTCCAAAAGAACCTGCTCGATACCGGCAGTTGCATGAAGGTTTTGGGGAATTGCAGGTGCAAAACTCCATGTAATTCTATCATAGGGATCGTTATCAAAACTTTCGCCGGCAAACGCATCAGTGGCATCGTCAAAGAAGAGCTGTCCTTTATCTAGTGGTTTGGAAACATTATAATTGCCTCCCCAATTATTTGCAGGAAACGATATATCATAAAGTGTCAAATCCTGATTGTTACTAATGGTGAGTAATGTTCCATTGCTTACTCCATTTTGGAATGTGCAATTACTGAAGTTATGGTCAGTATCAACAATAGCGCCACTCTTAACATTTACACCATTGGAACTCATATATTCAAAAATTGCATATTCAGCACTGATGGTTGCACCACTATTAATATTGAAATCATAATAATCAGAATCGTGAGAAATTTTTGCTTCATTACCGCTCGTGCCAATTACTTCGAGAGTTCCTCCGCTATTAACTGTTAAGGTGTCAGTTCCACCGACTTTTAAACAGGCATTATCATCAATAGAGATTTTACAACCACTATTTATTGTTACATTACCTTTACAGTTACAAGTATATCCATTGAGATTCAATGTTCCTTCATCAATTGTCAGATCTCCATTTACAGTGAAATTTCCATTCATAGCAGGATTACCCATAGTTGTATTATTGGAAGAGCTTATATATAAGTTATTGAAAAAATTTCCAATATCTGAATGTATGTATTGTTCCGAACCGTCAAAGATGAAGTCTCCGGCATAAAACTCAAAGGTTCCGTTGCTGTTAAAATCTCCTTTTAGTATAGTGGGATAAGAGGAGTATCCGTATAAGATAGAATTTGGGTGGAGATACAGGTCTCCATTGATCATAAGAGTATCTGACGAGGTGTTACTAATTCCTAAATGTGCTCCATTTGATTTATAATCCCCAAGATTATTAAAATAACAGTCATCGCTATTCATATACAATATCGAAACCTCATTGCCCAAAAATGAGACAGCACCATCATCGAGATGAATATTTGCTCCTTCTTCAAAGTACCAATCACCAGATACTTTCATTGAATTATATGCATTTATCGTTGCTGTTGCTCCGGATTTCCAGTACACATCATTATGTACATAGAGGATTGCATCAGGATGCCACATTTCTAAAGTTCCATAGATGGTCAAATCGCTATTAACAATTAAATCTTCATCAAAAATTCTTAAAGTGGCGCCTGATTCAATTGTAAGATTTTTACATTCTGCATCGGTAGAATAAATATTGGGATAATATGTATAGCCGGCAGGAATTGTAACATCTACGAGGTCGATAGGAACTACATCGGCGCTCCAGTTATCAGCATCATTCCAGTTGTTTGATACACTTCCTTCCCAGGTGCCTGGTTTTTTCATGCCGGAAATTATCAAAGAATAATCTTGCCCATCGCCAATATCTCCTTTATGAGAGACTCGTATAGTATAAAATCCTGCATCCGAATTATCTATAAAAACCTGCTCTACATTATCAATATCATTGTCACCGGTGGTTGCAGCGAATGAAGGTGCATCTTTATTCAATTTCCAGGGGTATATCTCTGTGCCAATTTCTTCAAAGAGTCTAAGATCAAGGTCATTGACCAGCATTTTATCAGTTGGATTCAAAGCGGGATCTACAGGTGTACCGGGAGGATCTGTCCAGCATAGTGTTACTGTGATATCTTCTGAACCATCAGAATAATATACAAATTCATCTATCTCCAAATTATTTAGATCGTATTCGCGTATTAGGTCTCCATATTCATTATCTTTGGTAATGAGATTTGCTGATCCTTCTGCGTCAAGCAGTCCCCATCCAAACATATAATCAGGACCATCGTTCGTTCCTGCTTCATCTGCAGTATTTATCACAAGCCCCTTCAGAGTGGCTGCTTTCATATATTGGTTATGCAGTTGATGATAATAATCTTGAAGCAAGGCAAGGGTGCCGCAGACATTAGGGGAAGACATAGAAGTTCCGCTCATGAAATCGTAGTGCACATTTGAAGATTGTGGAGGTGTGGATCCATCAAAGGCAACAGGTGATAATAGATTAACACCGTTTCCTACTAAGTCAGGTTTTATTCTTCCGTCATCGCAGGGACCCCATCCACTGAAAGAACTCATCACAACATCTGAACTCTGAGAGTAGCCACCATTGATATCATCTACCGCGCCTATGGTCAGAATATTTTTGGCAGTTCCTGTAGGACCAATACAATCATATCCGTCTGCTCCCCCATCCGGGTCTCTTGCCTGTGTTGACCAAACCCAGGTTGAAGTGTTTGGATCAAATACATAATGTCCACCGGTATGAGCATCGTTTCTGTCATTACCTGCTGATTTTACAATTAGATAATAGGGGAACCAATTAGAAACTATATCCCAATTCCTTGCATCACTATTATAAAATCCAAATTTATAATCCTGGAGAGAATCTATTGTTGTATCTCCAAGCCAATACCAACTTCCCGAATCTGAATCATAATTCCAACCACATGCAACACCGTAAGAGTGATTTGACAACATAAGAGAGTCATTTCCTCCAGCCGCAAGTGTCATTTCAGCAAAATCATTATTCCAATCATAGGCATTTAAATTTGCCGGATAAGACATTCCAATAGCAGCGCGTTCCTGTCCACCAAGAGTAGCAACACCTCCGGCAACGAGTGTTCCTGCAACATGAGTTGAATGATCTGAAAAAACAGCTGGCATATCTTTCTGTGTTACTCTACTTCCACTTTGTCCGTCATCAAATTCTTGATGGGAAGTTCTAACTGCACCACCGTCCCATTCTCCGATAAGGAAACCATCTCCGGTAAGGTCTAATCCGGTTGAACCTCCCGGCCATAATGTATTTGTTCCGACTGTCCAGGCAGCAAAAAGATTATTTGTAGTGTAATATATTGGCATGCCATTAGGTCCGAGTCTTTGCAGTTCAATGATCTTTCCATCAGAAAATGTTTTTCGTATTACCCAACCCTTTTCTTTGGCAACTCTTACAGCTTCTGCTTTTTCTCTTTCATATTTTTCTGTGAATTGTTGCGAAAGTCTAAGCAACTCTTGCTTGTTTATTTGTGCAACTAATGCTGAATTTGATAAGAAAAAGAATGAAGAAAGAAGTATGACTCTGAACATTTTACTTGATGTCAATCGGAATTTCTCCGATATAAGTCTTCCGCTTTGCTTCGTAAGGCAGGAATCAAGATTAAACATAGTTTTTAACTTTTTAACCAACATTTTTAACTCCATCTTTTTCTCATAATTTTGTTTTAGTCGTTTTCAAAATAATTATTTAGAGTTCATCCGTAAAGTACCGTTTCGAGTTGTAAGGAGCTTGCGACGACGACTCGAGGCAGCTTGAATACTCACTTTTTCTCGACTCGTCGTTCCTTACGAGTCGAAAAAACTGAGTTTACGTATAGACTCTATTTAAACATCCTATCAATGATAATATATTTTCCATTTCAAACCTTAAATGATTCTTCTTCAGAATTAATGTTGATATTATTTTTTCAAGAATATGAGGAAAAATCTTGCATACCACCCAAAATATTCGCTAAATATTTTATTAATGGAAAATATGAAATACGTTTGTGTGTTGCTTTGGGAGTTTTTTGTATTTCACTCCACATTCCCATTCTCATCAGTTTTAATCAGCAGGAGATCGAAATCTCCTTGCCCTGCCCCATATGAGTTTGAATACCCGGTAATAATGTAACCGCCATCCTCTGCTTGAGATACTGATTGACCGTAATCCCATTCACTTCCGCCAAAGGTTTTGATCCAATCTTCGCTTCCATTAGAATCTGTTTTGATCAGCCAGACATCAGTTTCTCCCGAACCATAAGAATAGGTAAATCCGGTTATAATATAGCCTTCATCTACTGTCTGGGATGACGAAAGACCATAATCCCATTCGCTTCCACCAAAGGTATTATTCCACTGCTCTATCCCGGAGTTATCAATTTTTATGAGCCAGGCATCTGCTCCGCCAGCACCGTATGAATTTGTATATCCGCATATAATGTAGCCCTCATCCGATGTTTGATTTACTGAAAAACCTCTTTCATGGTTATATCCATCAAAGGTTTGATTCCACTCTTCATTCCCAGAGTTATCAGTTTTTATCAGCCAGATACGTTCTCCCTGCGAACCATATGAACCTGCATATCCGGTGATGATGTAACCTCCATCTGCTGTTTGAACTCCTGAATGCCCTCTTTCAATGTCATCTCCACCATAAGTTTGATTCCACTGCTCATTACCATCAGAGTCTGTTTTGATGAGCCAGACATCAGTTTCACCTGCTCCAAATGAGCTTGTATAGCCGGTGATGAAGTAACCCTCATCTTCAGTTTGAACTACTGATTGCCCTCTTTCCATGTCGGTTCCACCAAAAGTTTGATTCCACTGCTCATTTCCCAGAGAGTCTGTTTTGATCAGCCAGACATCTTCTCCACCCGCACCGAATGAGCGCGTATACCCGGTGATGATGTAACCCTTATCTGCTGTTTGAACAACAGAGAGACCATAATCCTGTCCGCTACCGCCAAAGGTTTTGCTCCACTGCTCATTCCCTGAGACATTTGTTTTTATTAACCAGACATCAGTTTCACCTGCTCCAAACGAACTTGTATATCCGGTTATGATGTAACCTCCATCCTCTGTCTGTGCTACAGATTGACCAAAATCCTGTTCGATTCCACCAAAGGTTTTTTCGAACATCATTGTTCCGATGTAAAAGTAGGAAACACTACTCCAGACTTCATAACCTGTGGAAATATTTAAAGCTTTTACTTTCCAATAATGAACACCATGATCCAAATCGTCGACAACAACAGATGTGTCTGGAGTTGTTAGAGAAAATTCTATGTTTTCGAAATTTTCATCGGATGAAACGAAAATAATATAATTAGAGGCATTTTCAATATTTTGCCAGATAAACTCGATCGGAGAATTTTCAAAAAAGAAATCTCCATTTTCCGGTGCAAGCAATTGAACTGCTCCTGCAGCGTTTTCAGATACTATGACAGCAATCAATTCTGAAACACCGACATTACCCGTTAAGTCCTGAGCATTTACCTGGATGGTATGAACTTCATCATCTGCCCAGAAAATTACGTTCCAGTAGAATTCATAGGGTTCTTCATTATCTTCTCCAATTTTGGCACCATCTATATAACACTTCACATTTGATACTTCATCATCATCAGTAGCATCCGCTTTAATCGTGATAGGAGCACTAAGAGTATCACCGGCAATGGGTTGAGTTATTATTACTGTGGGTGGAGTATTATCCGGAGCAGTACGTTTCTGACAGGCAAAAAAAATAACAGTCAGAATAATAATAAAAAATATTACTTTTTTCATAATGAGTTTCTAAAAATAGATTCCAAAACCTGTTATTAAACCGTTAATAACTTCCGATTCAGCTCGAAATCGCTGATAACCAAAATAAATCTGTCCCTGTTTGTAATGATAACGAATCTTCGTAAATACTTCTGAAACAGCATGATTATTTATAGATGCAATATTTGCAGAGAATTGTGCACTAAAAGGTTTTATGGGAAATATTTCCACTCCAGTATCCAGGCATATCCCGGAATGATATTTTTCTCTTTTCACAGATTTCATTCCCATTCCCCACCACCAGTTTACACGCGGAAACCGAAATCTTTGATAATTGCATAAAAAATCATAAACGTCCATTTTATCTGTTCCAGAATCCAGGTTTTCATTTAACCTGCTAAAATTTCCATCTAAAGAAAAAAAAGGAGTTAAAAGCCATCTGGAGCGAATTGAAAATCCATCAATTTTATCTAAATTAGAAAAATAATGGCTATTGATTTGCAGTTGCATTTTTCGATTTGCATGATAGTCATAAATTCCGCTTCCTGGAGATTGATAAGGAAAATCATTTAATGAAATTTCCCACAGAAAGTCGTGGCTGGTTTGTTCATATCCGGGATGTCCAATGAAAAATTCGTATAATATCCTATAGAAAATCTGGCAGAAGATGTTACAGCCGTCGTCGTCGTCGTCGTCATCATCAGAATGAGTTGAACTGTCTTCTTTTGGTTTTTCTATCTCAGATTCGAATTTTTCCAGTTTACCCTTTTCTTCAGAATCGTTCTCTTTTTCATCTGCATTTAGAAAAGCCGGGAAAAGACAGAGTGAGACAATGATGCAGAGAAGAGTGATTATTTTCATTGAAACCTCCAAGCATAATTAGGTGTGATTAATATTTCAAGAAGATTCTATCTTTATTACTGCCTGCAAAAGTGGGAGTTTGTTCTTTATCGAGATAACCGGCAGTTTCTTTCACATTTATATGAATGTAATCAAATAATTCACCGATATCCAACTCTTCATTTTTTCCCTTTGCTTCACCTTTCAGACCCTTTAAGAGAAAATAAGTAAATAATCCGTGTTGTTTTAAGGGATAAGCACAACTGTATTGTTCCTTGGAAGATGCTGAAAGAACTATGGAATTTTCTGTAGTTAAAATCGGATTTTCTATGGTAATGGCTATGGGACGAGTTCCAGCCAGGAGCATCTCTTCGGAACGGCTTTCACCAGAGAAA
>Ga0207996_1001806_pt1 | contig 14031 bp, 10 predicted proteins | sample AntAceMetag02UKG_FD_184773 | JGI IMG/M metagenome (GOLD analysis project Ga0207996, IMG submission 184773) | Saline lake microbial communities from Ace Lake, Antarctica - Antarctic Ace Lake Metagenome 02UKG (SPAdes) (version 2) | ecosystem: Environmental > Aquatic > Non-marine Saline and... | reverse complement strand
TATTGAAAGTAAGATTTGGGAATTCATAAGAGAGATAAAATATACTGCAGATTTCGTGTTCTCAACACTTGGTTTTGAATATAAATTTATCACAAAATTCAGTCAGTTGCAGGATAATGATATTCTGTTTTTTTATGGACCAACCGAACCGGATAATACAGATTTACAATATCTTGCTTTTGAAAAAATAATGTTCTATATTCCTTTTGAACCTTCTTTATATAAACCTTTGGGATTGAGCAAAAAACAGATCAGAGAATTTTCAAGGGAGATCAAATTTTTCCAGACTTTACCTGTTATCTCAAGAGAAGATTTCGATGATCCGATTTATTATTTTAAAGATCAAAACATATTTTTAGGAAGATATAATTTTGATATTTTAGGAAACATTTTTTTCAATCTTTCAAGCTATGAAAACTTTATCGCAGAAACTACAGATGATTTTGAAAGAATTACTGATGATGAATCTGTATTTTTAGAAAATTCGTCATTTCCTTTTGTGAATGGCTTTTTGTGGTTGATTGAAAGATTTCTGCAGGATGCCATCAAAGCCAGAGGAAATGTTTTGCTGATAAAAAAGGAAACCTGGCCTCAAGCAGAAGATTTTGCAGCGGTTATCTCTCATAATATTAATAAACTGCAAAAATGGAGTTTCTATTCGATTTTTAAAAGTTCTTTGGAAGACATTTTGTGCTTTTATAAAATCAAGTATGTAATTAATAATTTTATCAGCAAAATGAAATACATTCTTACCAATATTGAAGAATATTGGAATTTTGATGTGATCGATGAAATTGAAGCTGCCTTTAATATTAACAGTACTTACTTCTTGGGAACAGAATCAGAAGTTCCTGAAGATATTGATTATAAACTTAATGATGATGACCTTTTAAGTGAGATCAGGAAGAATCTGGCGAATGGTAATGAGATTGCACTTTTGGGCTCGATCAATTCTTGCAAAGATGATTTGCTGGGAAAGCAAAAGGAGCTTTTACAGGCAGTAACGAATAGGAACAGGATTGGTGTTCGACAAAATCTTTTTAGATATGATCCGGAAATCACTCCGGAATATCATCATAAATATAGTTTTGTTTATGATTCCACTCGCTCTTTTCTGAAAAGAAGCGGTTTTAAGAACGGTGTTGCTTTCCCCTTTCACGTCTTTTCTAAGAGGATTCCAAGCCAAAAGGAAAAAATATTTTTTCATAGAGGTTGTTTGGAAATTCCTCTAACTTTTTCTGATACAATTATTAAACTTTCAAAATTTAAGACTATTTCGTTGGAAAAAGCAAGAGAAATGATTTCCAGTATTATTAAGGTGATTCAAAATGTTAATGGACTAATCTCTCTTAATTTTTCAATTTCAAATTTTACTGAAATTAAATTTCTTAAACAACTTTTTACCGATATGCTGAAAGAAATCACGGATAAAAATGTTTTTATTAAGCCGTTTTTAGAAATTGCAGAATGGTGGAATAAAAGAAATTCAGTTGTAATTAAAATCGTGAATGATGAGATTTCAATTTATTTTCCGGATAACCTGGATAATTTCACTATCAGGATTTTTGGAGATTATAAAGTTTTTGGTTTGAAAAATGAAGATATGTCTTTAGAAAAAAATCAGTTTTTCTTTTCATATTATGAAAAAGATAAATCTTATGAAATCGAAGGCGCTAAAGTTAAGCTCAAAGCAGATCGAATTTACTTTTCAGATATCAAATCTGATACGAATTTGAAAATAAAATTAAGTAAAATTGAACCGGAAAAAGAGCAGTGAAAAACGTCTTAATAATCTCTTATTTTGCTCCACCATTGAATTTGCCACCAGCAATCAGGATCGGTAAATTTGCCAAATATCTTCCTCAATTTGGTTGGAATCCAATTATTCTGACCGTAAAAGATATTGATTTTTATCAGACAAATTTAAGTTTGTTTCCAGATTTTGAAAATATGAAGATCGTGCGAACAAAGTGTTTTGATTATTTTCATATTATACAAACTATAAATAAATTTCGGAAGAAAGAAGATACTATCTCACAAATTATTTTTAAAAATAAAGAGAATAAAATTATTAAATTTATTCAGAATATGTTTCCGATTGATGACAAAATTGGATGGATGCCATTTTGTTATTCTAAAGCAAAGGAAATAATAAAAATAAATAAAATAGATGTAATATTTACAACTCTTGGTGGAGTTTATCATTCAGCAATCACTTCATACTTACTTGCAAAAAGATTTGATATTCCGTTAATTATTGAATTTCGGGATCTTTGGGTTGATTACCCTCTGGATGAAGCTATATTTTTCAATAAAATATTAAATTCTTTTTTTGAGAAAAAAATTACAAAATTTTCTTCTAAAATCATTACTTTAGCACCTGGAGCAAGACAGTTTTTGAATGCAAAATATAATTTAAACGATAATAAAATTGAAGTTATTACAAATGGTTTTGATGAGGAAGATTTTAAAAAAGACATTCCTTTCTTAAAAAAAGAAGAAAACACCTTGGTTTTTACTTTTTGCGGAACTTTTTTTACAAAATTATCACCATTAGATTTATTTAACTCACTTCAAAAAAGTAATGTTCAAAACATTAAAATCAAAATCAGATTTATTGGAAATTTTCGTCAGAACTTTTGGGAATTGAAAGAGAGATTTGCAAAACAACTTTCTCAAAATATATTAATTCAAGTAATTCCGAGAATGGAATATAAGCAACTTGTTAATGAACTTCATAAATCTGACATTTTAATGCTTTTTGTTCAAGATAAAAATATGTTTCATGCAAAAATATTTGATTATTTAGCTGCAAAAAAAACGATTTTAGCATTTTGTCCAAAAGAAAGTGATACTGAAAATTTAATCAAAACTGGAAATCTTGGTTTCACAATCGAAAATGGAGATATTGAGCAAGGAAGAAGGACAATTGAAAAAATCATAAAATTATTTAAGGAAAAGAAATTAGATAAAATTCACAGAAATGATAGATTCATAAATCAATTTACCAGACAAAACTTAAGTGAGAAATTTGCTCAAATATTAGATTCGGTAACAGATAACGCACAATTCAATAGGAAAAATAATTGAAGAAAAATAAGATTTTACACATTCAGCTTTTACCACTTCTTTCCGGAGTTCAAAATATGATGTTGAATTTATTAACTGCACTGGATTCTGAGAAATATGAAATCTTTGTCATTTCTAAACCTGGAGGACCTTTAGTTGATAAGGTCATTGAACTCGGTTTTCATTATATTCCTGTTTCCACTTTAAGAAGAAATATTTCTGTTTTTGATATTCTTGCATTTTTTGATATTTTAAGGATTTGTCAAAAATATCAATTTGATATTGTTCATACTCATTCTTCTAAGACAGGTTTCATTGGTAGAATTGCAGCTCGAATAGTTGGAGTTAAGAAAATTATTCATACGATTCACGGATTTGCTTTTCATCAATTTCAACCAAAATTCATTCAATATTTCTATATTTTTATGGAATGGATATCAGCTAAATTTTGTGATAAAATCGTTTTTGTTAATAATGCGGATAGAGAATATGCAATTAAAAACAAATTAATTTCAAGGAAAAAAGCAGTAACAATATTTAATGGAATTGAAATTCCAAAAGTCCAAAGGAAGAAAGTCTTTAGAGAATTTAGAGATTTTTTTATTATTGGAAGTGTCTCAAGATTTTCAAAACAGAAAAATATAATTAATTTGATTAATATTGCTATTAAAGTTTGCAAAAAAAATAGAAAAATAAAATTTGTTTTTATTGGAGATGGAGAGCAATATTCTATTTGTCAAAAGCTGGTGAAAGAAGCTGAAATGGAAACAAGAATTTTATTGAAAGGATGGTTATTGAACGTAATAGAATGGTTACAGAATTTTGATGCATTTATTCTTTTTTCAAAATGGGAAGGACTTCCAATCTCAATTTTAGAAGCTATGTCAGTTGGTTTACCAATTATTGCTTCTGATATAAAAGGCAATAATGAATTGGTCTCTGAGGAAAATGGAATCCTTGTCCCAGTTAATGATACTGTTGAATTAGAGAAGATTTTATCAGTTTTGCACCAAAGAAAAGATGATTTAATCAGGTGGGGAGAAAATTCTAGAAAGATTGTAGACAAAAAATTCAATTTCAATATTTTTGTAAAAAGTTATGAAAATTTATATAATAAAAAATAAAATTGGATTATTTTGAATAAAACAGGCATTAGTTTTATGAAATATAGATGTACTTTAAGAAAGAATTTTGCAAATAATTCTTCTTTATCGTTAATCTTTCATAAAAATTTTGTACATCTGAAAGAAGAAAAATCAATTACAATAATTCATAAAAAAAATGATAATTTATATTCAAAAAAAGATTTATTGCTATAATTAATTACAATTATGTCATCTATAGAGTTATTAGTTTTCATTATTTTTTCAAGTGTATTTACTTATATTTTAGTACCAATTAATATCCGGTTTTCAAAAAAAAACAATTTAATCGATTTTCCGAATGAGAGAGGAATACATAAAAAAGAAATTCCTCTTGCTGGTGGATTATCATTTGCAATTCCAGTAATTATTCTACAAATATTTTCTTCATTAAAATATTATGTATATGTTTTAGACAATGATATTGGATCTCAAATTTTAAAACTTGCTTTTGGGAGTTTAGCTATTTTAATTCTAGGATTTTTCGATGATAAGCGCAAATTTACAGCAAATTATAAATTATTGTTTCAAACTCTAATTGCAATTGGGATGTATTTTAGTGGATTTAAGATGACTCTTCTTACTAATCCGTTTGGTCCTCAAATCAGTCTTGGAATTTTCTCTTTTCCTTTTACAATTATCTGGTTTTTGGTTGTGATTAATGCATTTAACCTAATAGATGGAATTGATGGATTGGCTGCTGGAATTGCTGTAATTGTAGCTTCTGTACTTTTATTTGTAGGTTTTGTCTATTCCAATACAATTGTAATTTTATTATCTCTACCTTTGGTTTTCTGCAATCTGGTTTTTTTGTATTACAATTTTTATCCAGCAAAAATTTTTATGGGAGATACAGGAGCATTATTTTTAGGATTTAATATAGCAGCAATTTCTGTGGCTGGTAGTTCTCAATATAAAAGTATCACCACAATGACATTGCTCATACCGATTATTGTGTTAATAATTCCTATCAGTGATACGATTTTAACAATATTCAGAAGAATAAAAAGGCGAAAACACATATTCCAGGCAGATAAAGAACACCTGCACCATAAAATGTTAAATTTGGGCTTTTCTCAAAAAACTATTGCCTTAATAGGGTATTTTATTACTTTTATGTTTGGATTGATTGCATTTGGATTTTCTTTTGCATCAAAGGAAATTCTTATCGGAATTCTTGTTCTGTTGATGGCTTTGCTTTTGTTCTTTATTTTGATTTTATATAAAAGGAGTTTGAAATGAAAAAAATGATTACTGTGAGCCTGATATTATTATTTGCTTTTTCATCTTTTGCCATTAGAAACTGGAAAGCTTATACAAATACAACTCATATTTTTGATGTTATCCAAAACGGTCAAAAGCTGGCAATTGCAACCTGGGGTGGTCTTGTCATTTATAACCTTGAAACTGAAGATTTTGAAATAACTTATATGACTATGGATGGTTTGACTGATAACGATGTTAGAGCATTAAACTATGTGGAAGAAACAGAAATCCTTCTTATCGGAACAAATAATGGTGGAATTAATCGTTTATCAGGAAACGATTTTCTTATGCCAATTTCTGAAACATTAGGTTTAGCATCTAAAAAGGTGAATAAAATTATTCATAAAGATTCGTTAATATTCGTAGCCACAAAAGAAGGGATAAGCGTTTTTGTAGATAATCCGGAACTTCCTTTTCCATTTCTGCTTAATAATTATTCCGTAGATAATGGACTCTTTGAGAATAATGTTACTTCACTGCAGATAACTGAAAATAATTACCTTTTATGTGGTAGCGATAAAGGATTGGATTATGTTAATATCGATTCTTTAAATGTTACTTCTGCTTGGGTTCATCTGGATGAAGAAAATTCGAATTTACCAAATAGTAAAGTTACTTCAATATCTGAAAAAAATAGCAAAATATCAATTGGAACAGAAGGAGGATTGATTCTGTTGAACACTGAAAACCTAAACATAATTGAAAGTTACGAGCAAGATAAAAGTATTTTTCCTGTTTATATAGATGAAGAACAGAATCTTTGGTTCAGTTATGGTTATTGGGATGAAAACCATTTAACTGTACAGGATGATGAAGATATTGCTATTACAAAAATTGATTCGTTGGGTAATTATTTTACTTGGACAATTAATGATTTAGGAATTTCCTCAACAAAAATTATGGGTTTTACAATTATCAATAATCTATTGGGTGTTTATACTTGGGGTGATGGAATTTTATTTTATAATGGGATAAGTTGGTCAAATGCAATACCTAACTCAATTGTTGCATCTTTAATAAAAAGAGTGATTGTTGATAGTAATATGATTTGGACTTGTAATGGTTATATACCACCACCTGGAAGTCCTTTATTACCCAAGGGTACTGCGGGTGTATCTAACTTTGATGGTTTCACCTGGACTAATTTTAATATTAACAACAGTCCATTAATCAGTGATAATATCTATTCTATGGAAGTTGACAGTAAAAAAAGAAAATGGTTTGGAGCGTGGTATGATGGCGGAAACGCGTATGGTTGGGTTGATGGCATTTCAATTTATGATGACATTTCAGAGGAATGGCTTCATTTAGATCATCAAGATGGTTTAAGAAATGATTGTATCAGCTATATAATAAAGGATTCAGAAAATAACATATGGATTTGTTCTTGTGGAGGGAGTACAGCAGGAATCAATGTCTTAAATGAAAATGATGAAGTAATTTCAACTTTCGGTTTATATGATAGCTCAGATTTTATAAGAGAACCTTTGTTAATTTTTTTTGGTAAAGAAATGATTTTTATAGGAGGGCGTGCTACAGGATTGAGAATTTATGAAAGTAATACTATTCCTGAAACAGATACTGTTTATGTTACTAAAACACCTTTTTCAGATTTGCATACCGGTCAAATGTTTGCAATCGATTCACGAAGTACAAATTTTGGAGATGAAGTTTGGATAGCATCATCCAGCGGTTTATTTATGTATGATGATACTTTTTGGTATAGATATGGAACTCAGATAAAAAAGCAGGTTTGGTTTAATTCTACATGGTATGATGAAATGACTCCTGAATATAGATATGTAGAAGGTCAGGAGAGATTATACGGTTCTGTTCCAACATATCCTACTGCTTTATATGTGGATCCTTTTGGAAAAATCTGGATCGGCACCCACGATAATGGAATAACGATTTATCAACCGGAAAAAGATAAATTCACAAACTATAATATGAATAACTCACCGCTACTTTCTAATTCTATAACTGATTTTGATTATGAGAAATTCACTGGTACTTTGTATATTGGCACAAGTGAGGGTTTAAATTCGGTTGAGATTGGTATTGCTGCAGAGGCAAATCTGGAAACGAAACTATATAAAACAAGAGCTTTTCCGAATCCTTTCCATCCTGATAATGGTGATATCCTGAAGATTGAAAATATATCCAGTCTTACTATGCCAAAAGGAAATACTTTCTGTAATATTTATGACCTCAGTGGTGATTTGGTGATAAAATTGGAAAAAGATATTTATGAACAATTCAGTTGGAATGGAAAAAATAAAGCTGAGAAAAATTGTAGTTCCGGTATTTATTTCTATATTGTTTTTACTTCTGATGGACAAATTTCAAAAGGGAAAATTGCCTTAATTCGATAAAAAAGAATATTTTCAAAAGTAAATAAATGATAAAAATAAAAGTCTTTTTCATTGATGCAAATAATAATGCGCCAAATACTAATTATCCTTTAATTGAATCCTTGCAAAGTTTTCCAAATATCAAAATAAATTATTTATCGGTTCTGTATTCACAAAGTACAAACTATTATAATAAAAATTATGATGTTCAAACATTAAGTTTATTTTTTAACTTTGTAAGTAGGATAAAAAATCCTGCTCTGCGCAGGTTTATAAAAATTTTCAGTCATCCAATAGCAAATATTCGATTACTTTGTAAAATATTGAATGAAAAACCTGATATCATCCATTATTCCTGGATTGCCATTCCTTTTGTAGATTATTTTTTCATAAAAATTTTTAAGATGTTTGCTGTTAAAATCGTTATCACCCAACATAATTATCTTCAACATAATAAAATCAGATTAAGATTGCCGGAAAAAAGAATCTTTCAAATTGCTGATAAAATCATCTGTTTATCAACTTATATCAAAAATCAGTTTTCTCCATCTTTATCTCATAAAATCTCTGTAATCGAGCATGGGAATTCATACGAAAAAGAAGTGGAATATTATTCAAAAAAAATAATTAGAAAACAGGATTCGAATTTCAAGATTTTATTTATTGGTAATATCAGACCTTATAAAGGCATTGAACTGCTATTGGATTCTGTGAGTTATCTTGTATACGAGCAAAAGATGGATAATATTAAATTGCTGATTGCTGGTAAATGTAAACCGGATTATTGTGGAAAAATCAAGAAAATAATCAAAGCTAAAAATCTGGTTAATTACGTCAAATTTGAAGGAAAGTTTTTAGATTATGACAAATTATTCGAATATGCAATAAACACAGATATTGGTGTTTTACCATATCTGGAAGCCACTCAAAGTGGATTACCATATATTTTTGCTTCTTTACACAAACCAATGGTTATTACAAATGTCGGGGGATTACCTGAGCAAGTTTCAACAAAATTCTCAGAAATTGTCGAACCTGCTTTTATTGAGGTTGCACATGGAATAATCAGAATTAAAGAGAAAATTGAGAATAAGAAAATCAAAGAAGCGGATTTTGAGAATTTTATTGAAAAACACAAATGGAAAAATACAGTCTTAAAATTTGTGGATTTATATCAGGATTTGTTAGCAAAATAAAAAAGGTTTTTTATGATGAATCCAAAACAATATTACAAAGATTTGATCGAGAAGTGGATTGAAGAGGAAAAACAAAAATTATGCGGAATTGAATCTAAAGAAAGATATTTGCAGAATCACGGAAAAAGATTCGAATATCTAAGTAAATTATGCCAGACTCTTAAACCGGGAAAATCAACTAAAATTCTTGATATTGGAAGAAGCGATTTATCGGTTTTATTGTCAAAATATTATTCGGATGTCACAACTTTAGGATTGGATTTGGAAATCGATAAAGGCGGACACAGAGAACGAGAAATCATCGATTTGAAACACATTGTTTTTGATTTGAATGAAAGTAAAAAAGTAGAGAAGTGGACTGAAGAAAAATTCGATTTGATAGTGTATTCAGAAGTAATCGAGCATATTTATGAGGCTCCCGAATTTTCACTTTTATTTTTTAATTATCTGCTGAATTCTGATGGGTTCATTATCATCACAACACCAAATGCAGCATCACTTTATCGGAGATTAAAACTACTTCTTGGGAAAAATACTATCAGCAGAATCAGATTTCATAATTTGAACCCGGCACATTATCGAGAATATACAAAAGATGAACTCATTCAAATGGCGGAAATGTGTGAATTAAAAGTAGTGAAACATCAGTATATCTGTTTTTATGATGATTCTGATTCTTTAAAAAGCAGGATTTTTAATTTTATCACAAATGCTATCCCTTCGTTCAGATGGTCACAGGTTTTGATTTTGAGTAAAAAATGAATATCTCTTTAAAAGTCGGCATTTTTCCAAATAATCCGGGATGGGAGATAATTCTGAACCAGGAAGGAATTCCTTATGAAATCGTTTCGGGAAAATCTGATTTAACTCCTGAGAATTTTGCAGTTATTATACAATCAAACAAGATTCCGAATAAACAGAAAGAAAGGATTGAATCTTATTTGGAAAATGAAGGTTCGATTTTATTTGATGCAAAATGTTATGCAGATTTTTTCAGGATTAAATCAAAATCCAAAAAAGCAGATTTCTTGATTCCGGATGAAACTTCCATTTTTTCAGACTCCGGACTTGTAGATATTTATTCTAAAATCTATCTGTTAAAATCTGATAATTTAGAATTATTAGATCAGGATTTGCAGATTCAACAGAACAAAGCAGGAAAAGGAAATATTCTCGTTTTACCATTCGATGTTAATAATTTAATGTTAGATACTAACTCTAATCGCAGGAAATTCTATTTTCAAAGAAAAGAACTGCCATCGGAAATCGTAGCAAAAATTGCCAAAAGTCCAATCAGACGAATTGTGAAAACTTCACTAGAATATCTTTTTCATTTGAAGGATTTGCCATTTGTGCAAATATGGTATTATCCAAATGGCTATAAGAATGTGTTCGTATTCAGGATTGATACTGATTTTTGTTCTAAAGAAGAAGCAAAAGAATTATACAAAATATGCGAAAAAAATCAAATTAAAGCAACCTGGTTTGTGGATACAAATTCTCAAAAATTAGATACTTATATTAAAATGAATAATCAGGAGGTTGCTCTTCACTGTGCTCGACATCGTGTTTTTGAAGATTATCAACAGAATTATGATAATCTTACCAAAGGTAAAAATGTGCTGGAAAAAGCAAAGTTTTCTCCAACTGGCTTTGCATCACCTTTTGGAGAATGGAATCCTAAACTTGGCAAAGCAATTGAAGACCTGGATTTTAAATATTCATCTGAATTTGCTTTGAATTATGACGATCTTCCATACTATCCTTTTTTTGCAGGAAAGAAATCTGATGTTCTTCAGATTCCCATTCATCCAATTAGTTTAGGAAGATTGCGAAGGTCTCATTTTTCCGAAACTGAAATGCTGAAATATTATCTGAATCTAATAAACGAGAAAATGCATAATAATGAACCGATCATTTTTTATCATCATCCGCATCAAAAAAGATTTGAGATTTTTGACGAGATATTCAGGGTAATAAACAAACATAAAATCTGGAAACCAAACTTTTCTGAATTCTCAAATTGGTGGAAAAAGAGAAATAATGTTAAACCGGATTTCACATTAAAAGATGATAAGTTAATTTCAAACCTGAAAAATTCCGATGAGAAAATCTATCTTAAAATCTCGACAAAAGAGGGTTTTTCCATCCAAAAAAGCAAAAAAGAAATTGAATTAAAAAAACTGAATTGGGAACAAAAAGAGAGAATGAAACTTCCAAAAGATATTTGGCGAATTAGGAAAAAACACTGGCGAGATATTTTATACGATTATGAATCCAAAAGAGGGAAAGCACAATTATGAAAGTTTATTTAGCAAGTTACCAGGCAATAATGCTGATGCGCGGTGGTCCCACCTTCAAGGTTTTACATTTGAAAGATGCTTTGCAGAAAATAGGAATTGAAGCTGAACTACTTGATTATTGGAACATCGATTTGAAGATAGGAAAAACAGATATTGTTCATATTTTCAATGCTCATGTGGGGACATATCATCTAGCTCAAAGTTTGAAATTATATGGTGCAAAATATGTTGTTAATCCTATTTTTTATAATCGCCATACAGCTTGGAAGGTGAAATCTTATTTAGCATTGGAAAACTTTTCACGAAAGATTCTTAAAGGAATTTTATCCGAATTTTATATAACAAAAACTATCTGTGATAATGCTGAATTTGTATTGCCAAACACCATTGAAGAAGGAGAGATACTTGCCAAAGGTTTGGGAGTAAGCATCGGAAAAATCCATGTAATTCACAATGGAGTTGAAGATAGATTTCTGCATGGAGATCCATCATTATTCCAAAAAAAGTATGGTTTGAAAGATTTTGTTTTGCATGTTGGTCATTTAGGTTCCAGCAGGAAAAACAATCTGAATTTGATAAAAGCACTTCAAAAGATCGATGCTCCATCTGTTATTGTGGGGAATGTACATCAAAATAAAGAAGGAGAGAGGTGTCTTCAGGAAATTGAGAAAAGCAAAAATATCATTCATATTCCCTGGATTACACACGATGATCCGATTTTAGCTTCTGCTTATGCTGCCTGCAAAACATTTGCCCTGCCCACAAAATATGAAACTCCTGGAAGAGCTGCATTAGAAGCGGGACTTGCAGGTGCTAATATCGTGATCACTCCTTTTGGTGGAACTAAAGAATATTTCAAGGATTTTGCTGATTATGCCAATCCATATTCAGTAAAATCTATAAAAGAAAAAATTGTGAAATCCTTAAATAAAAATAAGAATGATAAACTGAAAAATCACATTAAGGAAAATTATCTTTGGGATGTGATAGCCAAACAAACAGCAGAAATTTATCGGAAAATCTAAAAAAGAATGAAGCAGAAATCAATCGTTAAAAATTACCTGTATAATACTATCTGGAATATTCTCAAGATTATATTTCCGCTGATTACCTTTCCGTATGTGACCAGAGTTTTGGGTCCCGAATTGCTGGGAAAAGTATATTTTGCAGATTCTTTTCTGGGATATTTCGTAATGTTTGCCATGTTGGGAATTCCGGTTTATGGTCTGAGGGAAATTGCAAAATGCAGGGATAATAAAGAAGTTCTTTCCAAAACAGTGAATGAAATTCTGCTCATTAATTTATTTTCAATGCTTATTGCAGTAGTACTATTTTTTATCTCTTTCAAAACGATCAATAAAATACAAGCTGATAAACTACTTTTCCTGATTTTGCTTCCCAATTTAATTCTTACGATATTTTCGTTAGATTGGTTTTATAAAGGAATTGAAGATTTTAAATTTATCACCATCAGAAATATATTTTTCAAAGTTTTATCGATTGTGCTCCTCTTTTTAATTGTGAGAGGAAAAAGCGATTACCTGAAATATGCTTTCCTGATTGTGGTGGCAGCCAGCGGTTCGTTCGTTATTAATTTCTTGAATTTAAGAAAATATGTGACTTTAAAATTTAAGAATCTGAATTTGAAACAGCATCTTAAACCAATCCTGATAATTTTTGCTACAACTATTTCAATCGGCATTTACATCAAACTGGATTCTGTAATGTTGGGATTTTTAGCTGGTGATTATTACGTGGGATTATACAACGCTTCCGTGAAGATTAACCGGATAATCCTGGCATTAGTTACATCTTTGGGTGTGGTTTTGATTCCACGATTATCTTACTTTGTGAAAAATAAGCAAATTGATGATTTCAAAAAATATGTTGGAAAATCTTTTGACTTTGTTTTAATGCTTTCCATTCCGTGTGTGGTTTTGATGATTTTTCTTTCAGAGAATATCATTCTGTTTTTATCTGGACAGCAATTTCACGAAGCTGTGTTATCAATGCAGATAATTGCTCCTATTATTTTATTGATTGGGTTATCGAATATTTTGGGAATCCAGATATTAATTCCATTTAATAAAGAGAAATTTGTGTTTTATTCGGTCTCGATTGGAGCGATTGTTAACTTCTTATTAAACCTTTTTCTGATTCCCATTTATCAACACATTGGAGCAGCAATTGCCACGATTATTGCAGAAATTGCAGTTACTATTACTCAATTTATTTTTGTTTCTCATGTTTTGAAGTTCAGGATTTTCAAATGGAATCGTTTGATTTACCTGTTTTTGGCAGTTGTTTTAATTCCCTTGATTTTACTCATAAAACAAATCGATTTATCATTAACTTTAGAAATGTTCATAACAGGAATAACATTTTTTGTTATTTACTTTCTCATTCTTTATTTTAGTAAGGATGAATTCTTTTATAAAACTGTTTTTGCAAAGTTTATTCACAGGTTTAAAAATGTATGATTTTATAGTTGTTGGTGCTGGTTTTGCCGGTTCGGTTGTTGCGGAACGAATTGCCAATGTACTCGATAAAAAAGTTCTAATTATTGAAAAACGCAATCACATCGGTGGAAATTGCTTTGATTATTTTGATGAATCCGGAATTCTGATTCATAAATACGGACCTCATATTTTTCATACTGTTTATAAAGATGTGTGGAATTATCTATCTGATTTTACACAGT
>Ga0207996_1001805_pt1 | contig 14042 bp, 12 predicted proteins | sample AntAceMetag02UKG_FD_184773 | JGI IMG/M metagenome (GOLD analysis project Ga0207996, IMG submission 184773) | Saline lake microbial communities from Ace Lake, Antarctica - Antarctic Ace Lake Metagenome 02UKG (SPAdes) (version 2) | ecosystem: Environmental > Aquatic > Non-marine Saline and... | reverse complement strand
TGAATATTTATGAGGCAATGCTTACAATAAATTTGTGCTCAAACAATGCGGATTACTCGCTACGCACAAAACAGTGATTTTTTTGAGCTCAATGAATTATGATAGGTTCCTGGATATCTATAACAGGTAAGCAAATTTTTTTCTGATTTTTTTTGCTGGAAAATTATAATTACATCTTGACTTTTATTTGGTAACAAATTATAATATAAGCGAACCATCTGGTGCGCCATGGTCAACAATGCTTAAGATGAAAAGGCAATTTCAAATATGACAGCATATAAACAAGGAACAGTAATAAAAGAACTTCTAAGGCGAATAAGGGAAAATGTGTACACAGAAAAATTGCCGTCAGCCAATAAGCTTGCCTGCGAATTCAATGTAAATGTAAAAACAGCCAACAAGGCACTTAATTCCTTAGTGGGAAAAGGGATTGCTTACAGGGAAAACGGCAAAGGAACATTTCTTAAAGATAGCAATTCTCAATCAAAAGACCGCTATTTGGAAATAATTTATCTTGGTGTGATAGACTTTTATTCCAATCCGTATTTCTCCGCTATTTGGCGGGGAATCAACAAAGCCTTGCAAAAGACTTCATACAGAACTGTGGTTAAGGTATTGGAAGAAGACCGTAAGAAAGGGGGCCAGAAAGAGATTTATCGCGATTTCAGCGAGGCAGAAGGCAGGCTGATAATAGGAACAGCAAATGAAAAGCAAATTGCGGAGCTCAAGAAAGATGGCGCGCCTTTTGTAATGGTCGGAACCAAAACAAAATATCCGAACGTCTTATCAGTCTATGCGAACACAGAGAAAGCTGCGTTTGACGCAGTAAGCGCGATCATCTCAACACAAAGAAGGCAAATTGCCTTTATTGGCGCGACTACTGGCAAAGACCGCCAGGTGGATGTTGATAAATTCCATGGCTATATGGAAGCTTTGCTGGTGAACAACATTGAGCCTGACTTCAAGCTTATAGAAAATACTCCAGCTTTTCCAGATGCGGGATACTCGGCCATGAAAAGAATATTGTCCCAACAAACGCCTGACGCCGTATTTGTGGCTCACGATCATCTTTGTCCCGGAGCATACAAAGCAATAGAAGAAGCGGGGTTGACAATTCCTGATGACATTGGAGTGCTTGGCTGTAACGGCATCGAACTTATGCTTGTTCCCAGTTTAAGCACAGTGTATTTACCGCTGGAAGAAGTAGGCCAACAAAGCGCATTGCTGCTTCTGGAAGAAATAGAAGCTCCCAACAAACAGAAAGCGTTTCAAATTATTCTTGAAGGGAAGCTTGAATTAAAAGATTCCATTAACAAGAAAAGGATTGCCCTATGAAATTTCGCAAAGAAATTCAATTCACACTCATTGAGCTCCTGATTGTTGTTTCTATTATATCTATTTTAGCCGCTTTGCTTTTGCCGGGACTGAAAATGGCGAGAGACAAGTCACAGGAAATTTCCTGTGCCAACAAGCAAAAACAAATAGGACTTACCTTTGTCTATTACACCTCGGATTACAATCAATTGTACCCAAACTGCAACTGGAGCATAGCGCTGTGTGACGACTATCTCAATGGCGATATATACAACAGATTAGGAAAATGCCCTTCGGCAAAAGATAAAACGTCCGGCGGTGGCAAGATATACCGCTCATATTCATACCCAGGAGTTTACTTCAATGATCTCAGAATAGGTTTTGCCAGCGGCTTTGATGCAAATTATCAAGTAAAAAGACCGCAAATCAGGCTGCCGTCAACAAAGTGTTTGATTATGGAATACTGGAATGACGCAGACACAACGGAGCGGACTTGGGGCAACACTAAAAGACTCAATAATCAAAATACGATATCCCTGCATAATGGCGCCTCCAATTTTTTGTTTTCAGACAATCATGTGGAACGCCTTCGAATATGGGGCGGCGAAATAAATGGCATTTCTACAGGCTGGAGCCAATCCGGGCCTGCCCCCGGACCGAATATGTATTCGATATGGCGTCCAAAAGAAAATAAAAACTGGAGGTAATTAATGAAAAAGACCGCAAAAGCGTTTTTTGTTGCAGGTGTCTTGCTTGCCCAAACCGGTTGCTTTGCAACCAAAGAGCAGCAAGTTCACTCAAAAAACAATAAAGACGAATGTATTATTGATGGAGTTAATGTTTTTGCCTATGAAAAGCAGAATTTTCCTGCGAGGCCAGAGATAAAGAATGGAACCTTTTATCTGGATAATAAACCAAAGTTTTTCATAGGCCCATGGCTGAATGACCGCTACAAGGAAATCAACACACCTTTGCCAATAAAAGGGTATAGACACGACCCTGTATACAAGCAAGCCTTCAATTATGAAATAGCAAAACAAATGGGATTTTCAACATGCCATCCCCAAATGCCGGCATATTCTTTTGCGGAAAAGATATTGTCCGACAAAATAAAGCTCAGTAAAGTCAAAAAATACGGCAATGACTATTTCCCGACTTTCATTAAAGGCCTTAAGGATATGCCTCTTGTTTTGGATTTTTCCTGTGTGGGCCTCAGAGCGTTTAATGGCTCCAGAAACAGGCAGGTAAAAGGTTTTTCCTCAGATGTTTTTCAGCAGAAGGATGGCTGGATAGTGTTTGTTCCGTTTTGTCATGAACATCCTTTGGGCAAAAAAATCTATCAGACATATTGGCAGGAGGGGGCAAAAAATGTGTTGAAGACTGGAGGCAATCCATGGATATACGAAATATTCAATGAACCGACATATGACTGTCGCTGCCTTCCAAATAAAATAGAATTTATAAGAAGAATGAAGGACAAATATGCTTCCATAGAAGATCTCAACAAAAGCTGGAACAGCAATTTTAAATCGTTCGAAGAGCTTGTGAGGAACTCGAATTTTGAGCGTCAGAAAGGTCTTTCCGTTGAATGGCTCAAATTTATAGAAAACCGTTGGATAGAGATTTTGAAAAATGGAATAAAAACTATCCGTGAAATTGATCCTCGAAAAAAAGTTTACTTTTCTTCTCAGCGCAATATATGGGTAACATTTTTGACAACTAAAAATGGATTTGACGAATATAAAAATGCCCGGCTTCTGGATGTTGTAAATACGGAAGGCGGCTTGCACTTTTCTCAAGGAGCCAAGATGGACAATAACGACCCAATGTCCAGTCACCTGAAGAAAAAGCCACAAATGTATCTTGATTGTTGCCGCGCGGTGGCCGAAGGGAAACCGGTAATAGACACAGAGTTTTCAACGATTAGGGTTGACGTCCAGGGAAGGCGAATCCCTTCAAAGCGAAGCGACTTGACGCTGGCTCTTTGGGTTCAGGCTATACATGGCTCAAGCCTGGTCCAGCTCTATTCATGGACCAAGCAATTGTTCTTGTGGCCCACAAAAGACTTAAAAGGAGCTAAGGCCCTCGTAAATAAAGCAAAACACGCAATGTGCGGCTTGCTTAATCCTGTCTGTTTCCCCAAAGAGGCATTGAAGGGAATTAAAGACTTTGAACGTGAAATCAATGATTTGGCAGAAATAGTTTTGCCAAATCCAAGAATTAAAGGAAAAATAGCCTTATTGCTCTCAACTCCCACAAAGCGCGTCACAGGCAGCATTGCTGGACAATTCGAAAACTACTACAATGCATTATTATCAACCCATTATCCTTTTGATATTATTTTTGAAGAACAAATAAATAAAGGAATGGCCTCAAAATACAAAGCAATTATTAGTCCAGAATGTGATTATGTATATTCCAAGACTATGGACCACCTAAAAGAATATGTAAACAATGGCGGCTCTCTTTTTCTGAACGGGATGGATTTGGCATATAATGAATATGGAGTTCCGTTAAACAATAATGATTTTATTGGAATAGCAAAAAGAGAGGCTGTTAAGCATCCATATAAGGAAAACGTCAATATGGATGACTGTTCTCTCGAAACAGAAGTTGCAAACAAAGTATTAAATGGAGCGGCAAAGACGCTAATAAATGGCAAAAAAACAAAACAGCCTGTTTTGCTTGCCAATCAATATGGAAATGGGACAGTATATTATACGCCACGCAATTTGAATGGAATTTCATTGACATCTTTGATTGTCGCTATATTAAAAAATTCTAATATACATCCACCGTTTACTATTGAGTCCATTGATGGCTCCTCGCTCCCGGCTGTTGAAGCTCAAATTATCGAAAGAGGCGACGCCAAGCTGTATTTTTTCGCTAATTGGCGACAACAAATAAGCGAACTTGGCATCTTAAAAACAAAACTGCCAAAAGGCAAATTTTATCTGAGCGATCCTGTTTCAAAAACATTTTATAAAAGCCCTTCAGGAGAAATATTCTGGACCTCTTCTGAAATTGAAAAGGGAATAAAAATATTGCTTCCTTTTGAAGAAAGAGTTCTCCTTTTATTAACTTCAAAGGAGCCTTCACAGGCAATGGATGCCATTGATCAGCAAGGCATTGAAGCTGCTTTTAGAAAAAGGCTTTTAAAAGATAAAATCGAACAACAACAACTTAAGGAAAAAATAAAACAAAGCAAAGCGCAATTTATAAAACGCAACATTTATTCAGACTGCATTGCCGCAAAATGCTTTTCTTTGGATATTTCGAAGTTCTGCAATATGGGATTTCGCGATAGAATTGCCGGGGATAAAAAAGGTGGAGCATTTGATGAAGGAAACAATGATTTGCGCTACTTTCCCATAGGAAACAGAAAATTCAGCAATATTCCTTTTGCAATTATCGACCCAATAAAAAATAAGTCTAAATCAATGATTGTTTTGCGCGGGCGCGGCTATAATCATTTCCCACTTAGGGTAAATGGAATTAAGGTTGACAGGAAAGTTAAATACTTTTATTTTCTGCATACAGTGGCTTGGGGAAACGGCAGTTTTTCTTACATTATAAATTATGCAGATGACTCCTCAAAGGAGATATTGATTCGTGATGGCAAGGAGGTTGGCGGTTGGTGGAGCCCTGCAGAAAACAAGGCGACTGAAGCAAAAATAGCTTGGGAAGGAAAAAATGTGGTTGCAGCGCATATTGGGGCATACTGTTTTCGATATAAAAATCCAGAACCGGGAAAAACAGTCAAATCAATAGACATAGTAGCTCGCAACAACAAAATAATTCCAGGCATATTGGGAATTACCGTAGAAGAGCCAAAGAGTGAAATCAGATGAATTCTTTAAATTGTATTCAATCACTACTCTCCGGTAAAAAATAAAGAGGAATAGGCAGGCATGAAAAACTCTTTTATATTAGATATCGCCAAACAGTTAATATTAAAGGATTTTTCAGCCATACCGCATTACAATGCGATTTTCCAGCAGCTTTTCAATTTCATTCCGAGACATAGATTTGACAAAGCTGCATTGCCAGCTTAACCATCGCGGCAACCTGCCAGCTTTTGTGGTTATGAGCGATGGCAAAATGCACGATGTGACTGCCGTTAAAAATTATTTTGACATTGAGCCGGACAGCATATATTGCGCCAACAAAGCATACATGGCTCTCCCCTGGTTTAAGCAGGTGGATGACAGAGGAGCTGACTTCCTTGCGAGGCTCAAAAAGAACGCCGACATCATAAAGAGGGTAACTTCAAGCAAAGAATACTAAAGGATAATGTCATTGAATTCCGCAATGAGCAGAGCTTCAAAAAGTATCCCAAAAAACTACGCTCAATCGAATTTTACCACAACGAGAAAAATAAAATTTACACATTTATCACCAACAATTTCAAACTCTCAGCCGCGACAATAGCGGAGATTTACAAACAGCGTTGGCTGATAGAGCTTCGCTTTAAAACAGCCAGCAACTCTGACATCAGGCCATGCGCGCTGTCGCGCCCACGAAGTGGGTTTAAAAGTGACTTCGCCACCGGCTTTGCCGACCAGCGATTCCGCCGCTGGATGACGTCCGGACATAATCCGGTTTTTATTCCGACTCCGTCGGTTTATTTATTTTTCAGGACTTTTGGCGACTCCGTCCAAAATCTAAAAATAAAGACCTTCTTTGGGACAAGCAAAAAAGCGGTGATGGCGCAAGTCTGGACTGCGATGATTTACTATTTACTCCTGTCATACATCAAATTTGTCAGCAAGATAAAATCGACAATAACCAAAATAAGCAGGCTGAATCTGCTAGAATTGCTGGCTATCGCGCGGCAGAAAATAGCAAAGCCGCCCAATTGGAACAATAAAACTCGACAGCCCGACCTTTTCGGGTTCAACTTTTAATCAAATTTTTACCGGACAGTTATAATGCGCCCAAAAATCTGCACAGTTGAATAAGGTGTGAAATTTCCTTAAATAAGAGTAAATTGATGTAGCGAAAAAAGGAGATGTTTCACAATGAGAAGAACATTTGACAGCAAGTTCAAAGCCCGCGTGGCGCTGGAAGCGATCAGGGAAGAAAAAACGATAGCCGAAATCGCAAATCATTACGAGGTCCACCCCAATCAAGTGAGCAGCTGGAAAAAGGAGGCTTTGAGCAAGATGCCTGATCTGTTTCATGATGGGCGCAAAAAGCAGAAGCATAAAGAGCCTGAAATAACCCGCGATGACATTTTCAAGGAAGTCGGACAATTGAAGGTTGAGAATGAATTTCTAAAAAAAAAGTACCGTCAATTGTACGGAAAAGACGCGAACTTCTAGAGCCTGAGCATAAAAAATTGTCCATAGCAAAACAATGCGAGCTTTTAGATGTTTCCCGTTCCTGGTATTATTACAAACCATTGGAGCCGAATGAAAAGGTTGACCAGATCATGCTAAAATGCGAAGTCAAACAAGAATATATCCAGCATCCGTTTTACGGCTACAGGCGCATCGCGAATGCGTTGAGCCGCAAAGGAGTTGGGACAAGCCGCAAGCAAGTTAGAGCTCTTATGAAAAAGATGGGATTGCAGGCGATTTACCCCAAGCCGAAGCTAAGCAAGGCAGGCAAAGGCCATAAAATATACCCATATTTGTTGAACGACATGGATATAGAGTACATCAACCAGGTGTGGGCCACTGACATTACCTATATCAAGCTCAACGGGTCTTTTGTCTACTTGGCGGCGATTTTGGATTTGTTCAGCAGAAAGGTTCTTGCATGGCGGATATCCAACACTTGTGACGCCGATTTCTGCGTGGAGGCGCTGCAGGAGGCCATTGATATTTACGGGGTTCCAGAAATCTTCAACACTGATCAAGGCAGCCAGTTTACAGGCGAGAAGTTTATTGCTAAGCTGAATGAACATAACATAAAAATCAGCATGGATGGCAAAGGGCGCGCTTTGGACAATGTGTATGTGGAGCGTCTCTGGCGGTCCTTGAAATACGAAAATATTTTTCTTCATGATTACAGAAGCTTGAAAGAATTGAAAGGAGGAGTTAAGCTGTATTTCAAGTTCTACAATGCAGAGAGGTATCATCAGTCCCTGAACTACCAGACACCGGATGAAATATACTTTTCTCTTGCAGGATGGGATCTAACGTCAGTCGAAGATGCCGCGTGATAGACAGGCAGCCTTTGGCTGATTAGATTCATTGGGACGCGCATCTCCCTCTGGGAGATTTTTATGCGCATTTTAAGAAAAGAGCGGCTACGCCGCAGGTGTTTCACACCTTAAAGAAAGAAAAAACTGTTCAGACAAAAGGGCTCACTTCAGTATTCCAGGCATCTTTAAGTTCTTTGTATTCGGTCTTTTGAGTTATGTTTACCACTTCTTTGTTTTCATCATAACTATAGTATTCTTTTTGATTAACAGGATAGCTTAATAGGGCTCTAGACCAGAAGATGCATCTCTTTAAAATATTTCCCGGCAAATTTTTGCTCCAGTTTTTGATTTCTTTTCCTGTTGGATACGCTATTCCCATTGGGGTCGCGACAATTATGCTTCCAACGCCAAGTTTATTTGAAAAAATTATTTTATTATTTTTAACCTCTATCTTGTTGGGATATTTCTCCATTACTATTAAAAATGGAACAATACGCTCTTCGTTTCTTAACGGCTTAGACCATAGAAGCAGCCAATTTGCTGTTATTTTTTCCCCTTCTTGCTGAACAAAAGAAACTCCACTGTTAGGGATTTCCGTTGTCTTAATTTTTTTATTCAAAGAAACTGCTAAGAAGTTTATTCCATCATTTGGTTTCAAGGTAAGATATTTCTCTCTTGTGTTAATCATCACCCCTGGAGAGAGAATGCTGTAAGTAAGATCATAGTTGCCGTCTTTTCCTTGTATTTGCAGCTCTTTGCTGACCCAGTTGAGCCACTTTGTCTTATACTTGCTTTTAGAAACAGAGTGCTCTATCGCTTCTACAGATTTTTTTCCTCTCATTAATTGAATAGGTTTTTTTATCATGCCTCCTGCGCCATGAATATCGAAAACTCTTACCGCAATTGTGTTTCTACCGTTAAAATTAAGATATTCAGGTTTTATTTCGTATTTTCTGGAAACAGACCAATAACTCGGGGTTTCTTTGCCTGTATATCCTACAAGGTGCCCATTAATGTAAACCCAATCATAATCGTCAATAGCTCCGATATAAAGATATATTTTGTCCTTTTTCCAATCTTCAGGAACAGTAAAATGTTGGCGATACCAAGCATATCCATTGTATTGCCACATCCTATCTTCAGGAGATGCTTTGGGATTAGGCGTTTTTATTCCTTGGCTTTCCCAGTTTATTCCAACTCTCAATTTTCTCCAATTGGATTCAGTGGGCAAGTCCTTGTCTTGCCATCCTTTTTTCAAACCTGAATTGTCTGGATCAATAGAAAAATAGAATCTGCGTGGAAGCAAAACGGTATTTTTTCTGTCCAAGACCTCGTTTGTTGTTGATATTTTCAACTTCCAAAAACGTCTGGCGTTAATAGAATTTCCGCATGGGACGCAGCTTGTTATTTCGTTTGGTTTTACAGTATTAACCAAAAGACCGTCAACTGGGATTTTTATCTTGTGTGGATTCCATCCAAAAGCTCCCACACTTGTTTTGCTTATTCCTTCAACCATCACAGGGGAATCTTTTTCAGTTTCAATCTCTTTTGAGTGGGTGTTAAAAACACACCAAAACAAGCTCACGGTCACAAGAATACAGAAAGAATAAATGCGTGAATTCTGCATTCTTATTTCAAAACGTTTCTTGTGAAAGTTTTTCAAGCTTCTATCACTTTTGATGTCTAATTTGTATCCTTGCTCATTGTTAATTATTGCCATGAGAAATCCTTCTGTTTATGTGATTGCGGAAGATTATTAATACCAGTAATAATCTCCATTGCCTGAAGTTTTTTGCATTGTCAATTCGCTCTTATTAAACCACTCGGCATGACCATCTTGAAAAAGTGTGTTTGTGCCAGCATTATGTGACATCCAATAATTGCTAAACACTCCATCACCGACTCGCAGTTGATACCTGTCAGCCATTATGGGCCAATTACTCTGATTATAAGACCCTACCCATTTCAATCTTTGTTTGGCGCTGTGGCGACAATGATTAAATGCGTTAAAATATGAATCCACTTGTGGGGTGCGCCCTCCAGCAATTAGAAAATATCCTACGTCTACACAACTAATCCATGATGAACCAAATGAATAATAGTCTTTGGTTATTGCGGTGCTTGCATAAGTATTGGAAGGGCACCAAAACATACTCTGACGCATTTTATAGTTTTGACTCAAGAATTCTATGATGGGCGATGGCCAACTTTCTGGATACTCATTATATCCAGGCTTTCCGAAACTGGAGAAATTCTCAGGGGAACAATCAGGATAATAATTATTGAAATCATCGCAATACTGATTGAGCGTTATTCCCCACTGCTTTAAATTAGACATGCAATTTATTCTTTTTGCAGAATCTTTCGCCTGCTTCAACGCCGGAAACAAGAGGCTGGCAAGGATTGCAATTATAGAAATAACTACCAATAACTCAATCAATGTAAAATATTTATGGATTAAGTTTACGCACATAAAGCAACCCCACACTCTTTTTTAATATTCTGTAATTCCATATTTACCCTCTGTCGTAGCTGACAAAATATCTCTTAATCATCACTTCAATTGGACTCATGCCCTATTGCTCTTAGCCCAATATGTTCGATTTCGAGTCTCATAATTGTTTTGCTTCAACCAATAAAAGTTCATTTCTTTACTATTTTTGAAATTTCCAGGCAGTTATGTAAATGAGCGGCGATCAACATTCTTGCTCTTGCCGTGTCCTTTTTTTCAATGGCGTCTACAATAGCAAGGTGCTCCCAACGATTTAAGTCTGAAATATGATCCCATGATTTTATTTGCTCTGGAACTAAATCAAAAAACTTTATAAGTATAGAATGCATTGAACTTAAGACAGAATTGCCAGTAGATTCCAACAACAACGAATGAAACGCCAATTCTATTTCATCTATTTCAGTCCGGGAAGAATTGTTCTTTGATTTTTCTGCAAATTCTTCTGCAAGAGCTTTTAGCTTGGCAACTTGTTTCTTAGAAGCGTGCTCCACTACCAAGCCCATTGCTCCCACCTCTATGCTATATCGCATTTCGATAAGTTCTGACATTGATAATTCATCAATGCCATAGAATGGCAACATTTTCTTAAAAATACCCATTAAATCGGGTTTTTTTACAACAAGACCATAGTTGCGACGACTTCCGAGGATGCCTATTCCACGAAGACGACTCACTGCCTCCCTCAATGCATTCCTTGAAACATTCAATTCCTTGAGAAGTTCTAATTCAGTGCCAATACAATCGCCAACTTTAGCTTTTGATACCTTCTCAAATATCGCATCCATTGTTATTTGAGTTATTGATTTTGTCTTTTTAATCATATTTTATACGCTCTTTTTATATGTACTATATATTATAGCAATTCAATGATTAAAAGTCAAGCATTTCGCTTTTAAAAAGTGATTGTACTACATGGAGATTCTGCTGTCTGGAGTTTTGGCATTTATTCTCGCTCAAATTTCTCATTGCAAAAAATAGCTTCCTCAATTTGTCTTTCATTTTTTACTCCGATAAGGGCTGAAACAACTGATGGCTGTTTTAAGACCCATTGAATTGAATACTGAAGCAATGAAAGCCCTTCTTTTTCGGCTTCTGATTCATATGCTTCAAGTTTCTCGTAAAGCTCATCGGTTATTTCCCATACCCAACTTTCTTTTTCGGCCTTGCGAGAGTTGGGAGGAATTTCCATCCCACGTTTATATTTGCCCGTAAGAAGCCCTCCTTGAAGTATTTGATATGGAGTAACCGCTATGTCTTCCTTCTTGCATAAAGGCAACAGTTCGCAGAGGACCTCTTGTTTTAAAAGACTTAAAGGTGGCTGGCATATTACAGGCCGTGGCAAATTATTCGCATCAGCAACAGACAACAACTTAATAAGCTCTTCTGCTTCGTAATTGCTAATGCCATAATAACGTATTTTCCCTTGGCAAATTGCTTTATTAAGAGCGTCCAAAATTTCAAGCGTAGGAGTAATAGGGTCGGGTTTATGAAGGTAATAAATATCAATACAGGCTGTTTTAAGTCTTTTCAAACTTAAATCAAGTTGTTTTGCTATTGCCGCCGGGCTGGTGTTTTCGTCTTCTGGCTCATCGCCCACTTTCATTCCAAGCTTACTTGTCAGAATAACTTTATCCCGTCGTTTTTCTAATGCCTTGCCTAGTATTTCTTCGGCAATGCCGCCGCGACTTCCCGCCACACGCTCATAACCTTCATACATATTGGCTGTATCGATAAAATTTATTCCTTTATCAATTGCATAATGTACAAGCTTTATTGCGTCCACTTCCCCAACTGGCGATCCAAATGTCATTGTCCCAAGGCAAATATTAGAAACGTTCAGGCTAGTATTGGGTATAGTTGTATATTTCATTGCTTTTCCTTATTTTTCTATTGCTATTTCAAGATCATTTACTTTTCTCTGTAACTCTGGAAGCAACATTTTCCTCTTTTCTCTAGTCATTGTCGGCTTAGGTCTTCTGAAACAATTTGTCGCAATATTCTTTTCTTTCATTAGAAGCTCAAAAGTTTCAATAAGTCCATGTGTCCACGCAAAATCGGCAAATGTCAAAAATGCATTATGCAACTCAAGAGCTTTGCTAATTGTTCCGCTTCTCATCTCCTGGTGTATTTTAACAAAAAGTAGGGGGAATATATTATACCACATTCCAATTCCTCCACTTATTTTTTGAAATAAGGCTGGAAACAAGCATTCATCCATACCGTTGAACACCATAGTCTCCGGGCGCCTAAGCAAAATGCGCTGAATATAAAAAAGATTCCAGTCTGTGATTTTAAACCCTATCACCCCCTCAATGTCAAGAATATTCTCCATTGTATCTAAGGGGATCTGCCCGATTTTTGCTGGCATATAATAGGCTAAGACTGGGAGTTGCGCTGCTTCAGCAATAAGCCTGTAGTATGACATTAACTGATCTTTATTCATTTGTGCCGCCGGCAGACTTGACACAGCATCAGCACCTACATTAGCCGCATGTTCAGCCAACTCAATCGTATCCACTACACTTTCCGCTCCTACTTGTGTAATCACTTTTCCCGCAAACCTTTTTGACTCTTGAACCGCAATTTGAGTGGCTCGCTTTCTGTCGGCAACTGTCATCTTAAAGCCGTCGCCAGTTCCACCGCATACGTACAATCCATCAATCTTAGATTTGTAAAGTCTGGAAATTAATCGGGAAAAATCATCTTCCCTAAAGCGTCCATGTTCATCACAAGGACTCGCAATTGCTGGAATGATGCCACTTAATGCATTTTTCATGATTTTCCTTGTAACTATGAATTTTTGAGTTCTTTTATACTTGCTTTCAAGGAATTAACTAAATAATCGAGAGTTTCATCCGGCATCCCGCACCACCATGGGAAGCTTAATGAATTATCCCACCATTTTTCGAGAACAGGGCAATCATGCTCTCCTGCTCCAAGCTTTTGGAATAGAGGATAACGATAAAGAGGATAATACTGTACTATTGCCCGTATCTTGTGTTTGTCTACAAGCAGGTTCATTAGATCGTTTCTATTTTTGCCGAAAGCAGAGCCATCAAAATGCATTACAAACTGATGAAAAATCATCTTGCAACCATCGGGAATTTCATGGAATGATATTTCTGGCGTGTCAGCCAAGGCTTTTATTATTTTTTTACCTTGACAAATTAATGTGTCATTAATTTTATCAAGCCTTTTAAGCAACATGCTGCCTATGGCGCATTGAGGTTCGCCAATACAGAAGTTGCTAGGCCACACTCCTGAAATGTCAATATCTACATTACTCATTGCTGGAATCCAATAGCGTTCACGCTCACCTTCAAATCCGCGACAACCGTTATGTCGTATACCGGGTATTAAAGCAGCATCTTTATCGGAACGAACAGTTAACATGCCACCTTCCCCGAGTGTTGTCATATTTTTTGCGCCATGAAAACTGAAGCATCCAAAATCTCCGAATGTCCCAACCTGCTTGCCGTTAATTGAAGCTCCTGGGGCTTGTGCGCAGTCTTCAATGACACGCAAATTATGCTTTTCTGCCAGTTCCATGACTGCTTCCATGTCAACAGGCATTCCCAACAGATGGACAACAACAACAGCCTTAGTTTTACTTGTGATTTTTCTTTCAATATCTTTCGGATCAACAACCCTGCGTCTTTCGTCAATATCTGACCATATTATTTTCGCGCCTGTCTTTCCGAACGGAATTGCGGAAGCGCAAAAAGTGTAGGCTGGAATGATAACTTCATCTTCAGGCGTCAACTCGCAGAGAATAGCGGCAAGTCTTAATGCGTTTGTTGCATTGTCAACGGCGAAAACATGATTTGCTTCGGTATATTCTTTGAAATCTACTTCAAATTTTCTCATGCGTGGTCCCTGCGTGAGTCCAGCGCTGCTTTCCTGCATGACTTCGGTTACAGCCGAAATTTCTTCGTCTGTATAAGCATACATTCTTCCTGGGAATGGGACTTTGAATCCCTCAACCAAGCCTCTTCCTGACGCATCATTCGTTTTTGTATTCATTTTGACTGTTTCTCCTTATTGGGTTATGTGAATATGTAGTAT
>Ga0207996_1001803_pt1 | contig 14049 bp, 12 predicted proteins | sample AntAceMetag02UKG_FD_184773 | JGI IMG/M metagenome (GOLD analysis project Ga0207996, IMG submission 184773) | Saline lake microbial communities from Ace Lake, Antarctica - Antarctic Ace Lake Metagenome 02UKG (SPAdes) (version 2) | ecosystem: Environmental > Aquatic > Non-marine Saline and... | reverse complement strand
GGAGAAGGTCGGTGTGATCGTAATGTAAGGAAGTCGGAACTGTGTCAGTGCTTTTTTGACCAAGTTCTTACACGCTTCTGGACTTGAGATTCGTTCTCCCATGTAGAGATGAAGAACCGTTCCTCCGGTATATTTTGTTTGCAGTCTGTCTTGCAGTTCCAGCGCTTCAAACGCGTCAGCTGTAATCTCAACGGGAAGTTGTGAAGAATTTGAATAGTACGGTGCTTCTGGCAATCCCGCTTGGATAATTCCTTTGAATCGTTTTTGATCTTCTTTCGCAAATCGGTACGTCGTTCCTTCCGCCGGAGTCGCCTCAAGGTTGTAGAGATTTCCGGTTTCCTTCTGGAACTCGGCCAATTTATTTCTCATAAAAATAAGTGTTTCCTCCGCAAAATCTTGCCCCCACTCATCTGCAATTGAATGCTTGTCGTCGGTAAAATTCCGAATCGCTTCATTGAGTCCGTTGATTCCAATCGTTGAGAAGTGGTTGTTCAAAGTTCCCAAGTAACGTTTGGTGTATGGGAAGAGTCCTCGATCAATCCATGTTTGAACTTCTTTTCGTTTGAGTTCGAGTGAGATTTTCGCGAGCTCCATCAAGTGTCCTACTCGTGCTAAGAAAGCTTCTTTGTCTCCTTTGTGTTGGAATCCAATTCGTGGAGTACTAACCGTTACCACCCCAATTGATCCTGTCATTTCCGCGGATCCGAAAAGTCCTCCTCCTCGTTTGAGAAGTTCGTTCAAATCAAGTTGCAATCGACAACACATCGACCGAACATGACCAGGATCAAGATCTGAATTAATAAAATTTTGGAAATACGGCATTCCATATTTTGCCGTCATTTCAAACAGTGGTTCTGTATTGGGGCTGTCCCAGTCAAAATCCTTTGTAATGTTGTAGGTCGGAATTGGGAACGTAAACACTCGCCCCTTAGAATCTCCCGCCGTCATCACTTCGATGTAGGCTTTGTTGATAATATCCATCTCTGACTGAAGTTCCCCGAAGGTGTAGTCGAAGTATTTTCCCCCTAATTTTAATCTTTTTGATTTCAAATCTTCAGGACACACCCAGTCGAGTGTGATGTTGGTAAACGGTGTTTGCGTTCCCCATCGGGATGGCACGTTCAAGTTGAAAACAAACGACTGCATGTTTTGCAAAACGTAATCGTAGGTTTTGTCGGCAATATATTGTTTTTTCTTTTTTTCTGTTGGGAAAATCATCTTGTATTCCTTCACTTCTTTTTCCATTTTGAGTTCGTACTTCTTCACGAACGGTGCCATATAAGTATCAAAACTCGAGAACGCTTGCGCACCTGCCCATTCGTTTTGCAGAGTTCCGAGGAAATTCACCATTTGGCTCACGGCTGTCGAAAGATGCTTTGGGGGATTGGATTCAGTTTTGTCTGGCACTCCATTAAGCCCTTCTTCAAGAAGCACTCGCAAACTCCACCCCGCACAGTATCCACTAAACATATCAAGATCATGAATATGCATATCTCCGTTTCGGTGGGCATCCCCCACGGCTTGTGGGTAAATGTGTGAGAGCCAGTAGTTCGCCGTCACCTTTCCTGACGTATTGAGGATCATTCCTCCCAAAGAATACCCTTGGTTAGAATTCGCGTTCACCCGCCAGTCGAGTTTGTTCAAATATTCTTTAATCGTATTTTCTACTGACACTACGACTTGTTTATCACCTCGTGATTGTGCTCGTTTTTCTCGGTAAATAATGTAAGACTTTGCGGTCACCGCATGTCCTCCTTCGATGAGAACTTTTTCCACAGTATCTTGAATTTCTTCAACGGTTGGGATTTTGTCTTTAAATTGTTTGTCCAAAAACTTAATCACATCTTGTGCAATCTTATGAGCCAGCACTTCATCGTTTCCACCAATTTCTTTGGCAGCTGCGAATATCGCTTTCCCAATCTTTTCTGGTTTGAAATCTACAATCTCACCCGTACGTTTTTGAACCTTAAAAATCATCGTGTTTAAAAAAATAAGAATTAAAAATACCGACTCCACCGCCCTCTTTTTCACATATTACCGCTTCATTTGATACCAAAGCTAATTCTTGAAAAACACAATATGTTGTAGGTGGATAGCATTTATACACCCCAGATATTGTGGAGTCAATTAAAATGGTGAAAAAGAAGTTGTGGAGTTTTGGGAAAGATTTTGTTGTAATAATTTTTGAGTAAATGAAAAAGAGTTGCCGTTACTTTATCGTCACGCCCACAATCTCTTTTAAAAAAAGCTAACCAATATGATTAGCTTTTTATCTTTTTATCATCCCCCTATTTTAAAATTACTTTCGAATTACTTTGTTTCTTGTTTCATCAGCTTCTGAATTGCTTTGTCTATTGTTTCGCTTGCTTCAGGCATTATCAAATATTTCATATTATCGTCCGGCGCTGGGATCGTTTTACCGCTGCTTCCATAAATAAGAATCGGCATCTTTGGAAAACTTTTTCTTATCCTTTGTACTATAACTTTTCCCGTTGTTTGCCCTCTTCCTGAAGATTCTTTGTCTCTTTTTGTTAATCCAACTCCTCCTTCAGAGGCTAATACTATTTCTTCTGTGGAAAAATCAGCATCTATCGATTTTTTCATGCTACACATAACGACATCAAAGCTGTTCAAAGAATTTAAAGCCGTTTTTATTGTTTCTTTCTGAACCGTTACGATATAACCGTAGGTCATTTGCAAATCCATTGCAAGATCATCGAGAAGCATTCCCTCGAAGATCATTAATAATTTAATTTTTTTCATATAATTTAATTTTTGTGTTAATAATTAATAATTTTAAACCAAGAGCTCAATTCCTTTTGAAACTGAAGTCATGGTTTAAAATTACAAAATAGGGGCGACAAGTAAAAGATCTGTTATGGAGCGAGAAAAAAATTCCGAACCATAAACAAAGTTCTTTTATAGGATTTCGTGAATATTGTCAACCCTTTTCATATGATTATTTTATCCCACTTTTCCCTCTTCCATCATCCCGGAATTCTAAAAGAATATCCGGGAAGACAAGTGTAAAATCCGAAATTTTCAATTTCTCATTTCACCGTCACACTCTTTGCCAAATTCCTCGGCATATCTGGATCCAGTCCACGCAAGATCGCAAGATGGTACGCAAGAATTTGTACGGGAATAATTGAGGCAATCGCCTGGGCTCCATTACAATCTGGAACTTTCAACCATTGATCAAATACATCTTTTCGTTCGGATGAAACTCCTATAATCATGGCACCTCGGGCTTTTAATTCAGTCGCATTTGATATTGTTTCTTGATCATCTCCAAGCACAAGACAGGGTGTCCCTTCTTCGATAAGAGCAATCGGTCCGTGTTTGAGCTCACCCGCTGCAAACCCTTGCGCATGAATGTAAGATACTTCTTGAATCTTGATCGCCGCTTCGAGTGCCATCGGAAAGAGTGCCCCTCGTCCAATGATGAAGAGGTTGTCTTTTTTGACGATCGATTCAGCCACCTTTCGAATTTGCTCCTCATATCGGGGGTTGAGCATGTCGTTGATACTCGCCGCCGTTGAGCGGAGGATATGTCGTCCCATGTTGATTGAATTGATGTCCGCATGCGCAAGCAAAAAGAGCAGTGCCATCTGTGCCGTTGCAGCTTTTGTCGAAGCCACAGCTTTTTCAGGTCCGGCATTAATTGGCAGATGCACATCTGCCATTCGCGCAATGGAGGAACTTTCAACATTCGTAAGAGCGAGAATTTTCGCACCTTGTTTCTGTCCTCGTTCGAGAATTTCCAACACATCCGCCGTCTCTCCAGATTGAGAAACTGCAATAATCGCTGTGTTCTTTTTTACAAATCGTTCAAAGCTTGGCATCTCTGACGCCGGTACCACGTTAATTTTTCGTCCACGGATTTCTGCAAAGAAATACTCTGCTGCCATCGCGGCTTTGTGCGCTGTTCCACACGCCACAAAATACGCTCCATTGGCTTCTTGGAGCAACTTCGCTGCTTGCAGTAACTTCTCATCTTCATGATTAATAGCTTTCGTGATCGTATCTTTTTGTTCAAAGATTTCTTTAATCATAAAGTGGGGCCATTCTCCTTTTTCCGCTTCTTCCACTTTCCATGACACTTTAATGTTTCGTTTTTCAATTGGGTCACCTGTTCTGAGATTTGAGAATTCTGCCTTCCCATCTTGGACATATATCATCTCATCGTCGTCGAGATAATTCACAACGTTCGTTTTTTCCAAGAACGCTGGAATATCTGATGCAATAAAAGTTTCATTTTTCCCTCGCCCAATAATCAGTGGGGACCCGCGTCGAGCAGCAAATATTCCTTCTACTCCTTCAATCATAACGAGAATAGCAAACCGACCTTGTATGTTCTCGCAAGCATACCGAATGGCCTTTTCTGTTTTCTCCCTTGTAATCTCGTTATCTTGTAATCTTGTAATCTCGTCATTAATCATGGCAGCAATCACCTCTGTGTCTGTTTCTGATTTAAATTTAAATTCTCTACCGAGTTTTTCTTTCCAGTCTGTATAATTTTCAAAAATTCCATTATGAACAAGTGTTACTCGTCCCACTTGGTGCGGGTGCGCATTTTCTTTTGTCACGCCACCATGCGTTGCCCATCGGGAATGTCCCATGGCTTCGATCCCATCTGGAAAGTCTCGCGTAACATCTGAAATTTTTCCAACTTCTTTGTCGACAAAAATATTGTCTGGCGTTCTAACCGCTATCCCCCAAGAATCATACCCTCGATATTCAAGTTTCTTGAGTCCTTTAAGAACGAAAGACCCTGCTTTTTTTGATTCTCCGGAAACAGCAAAAATGCCACACATCGGGGGCGATTATTAATGAAAACTGAACAATTTACAATTTTCAATTGCCAATTTTTAATTTGAAGCTCGTGATCTCTTAAACTCATGATTTTCTTCACCCCCTGTCAATCTGTAGTCGCGAATCCATATTCGCGATAAAGCCGTACAATTTTTTATGCAGGCGTCGACGACATTGGGAAATGTCGTCTGCAATATTTTTTTTAAGCTTTTAAACTTTTAGACTCTTGGACTTCCCCTAAACTTCCCCTACAAATGAATTTGACAGTTTTTACGTTTTCACTACACTCGCTCCGCTTTATACCTGACTAACAAGGAATAATATGTTGATGATTCGATTCGTTCGTGTGGGACGCAAAAACCAAGCGTACTTCCACCTCGTTGTAGCTGAAAAAGCTCGTGCTGTTCAAAAGAAAATTATTGAGAAACTCGGACACCTTTCTCCTCATGTAAACAAAGGAGAAGGAGAATTCACATTTGATGCTGATCGTATCAAATACTATATTGGCAACGGAGCACAAATGTCTCAGACAGCTGCTCGAATTTTGACAAAGAATGGTTTCAAAGAAGCGGGCGCATTCGTTGTTGCTCGACCAACAAAACCAAAGAAAACACCCGCTCCTACTGAAGCGCCAGTTGCGACAGAAGCACCTGCCAAAGAAGTGAAGGAAGAAGTTGTAGCTGAATCCGACTCCGCAGAAGCTACCCCGGACAAGGAGGAAGTGAAAGCGCCTGCTGAAGAAAAAACTAAAGAGACTCCAGCTGAGGAAGAGAAAAAAGAAGAGGAGGAAGTAAAGGAAGAAGAAACACCTGCTGAAGAAACGAAAGAGGAAAAAAAGGCTGAGTAATCAGCATTATTTCGTAACTTTTTATCCATGTCTAGCGACTCAAACACTCTCGATTTTGTTCGATACGTTCTCGAACAAGTTTGCCAACACAAAGATGATATCGTTGTTGAACAAACAGAAGATTCTATCGGAACATTGATTTCGGTTTCTGTAAACGAAGAAGATATGGGAAAACTTATTGGAAAAGGAGGTCAAACAATATCTGCTCTCCGACTTCTTGTTCGAGCAATGGGTGCTCGAGAAAACTCTAAAATTAATTTGAAAGTTCTCGAACCTGTGGCAAAATAGTCACATGGGAGATGATTATGTCGTACCTCCAGTTCACTATGAAGGAGCTCTACAAGCTGTAGACCCTGTTGCTATTCCCGCTACCACAGGCACTCCTGCCCCTTATCCAATAGATACTGTTGATCTTGGTTTGCACTCGAGTGATTTTGGTGGCGCTCTTGTGACCATGAATAACTTCACGATCATCGAGCTCGTCCAGATGTTTATCGTGTATGCCTTCATCATCGCTGGTGCACTTTCTGCAGTCTTTATTTTTGTAGGAGGTGTGTCCTTTATCCTATCAGGAGGAAACGATGAAAAAATCAAGAGTGCAGTGAATACTATCCGATACTCAATCGTAGGACTGATCGTAACAGTGCTGAGTTTTACCTTCATCATGATTGTGGGACGAATCTTTGGGCTCAATCTTCTCGACTACATTTCATATGATCAAATTAAATGTTCTATCAATCGGTTGGTAGAATTTGGGGAAGATCCGACAGACAATTCTTGTAATCGAGTAAATATTGCTCCACAAAGTTTTCGTTGATAAACCATGATCTATTCTTTTTTCGAGAAACTACGCAGAGAAGGGCGGGATTTTTTGTCTGCACTCTTTCCTGAGAAATGCGTCGCCTGTCGTAAAGAGGGTTCATATCTGTGTAAACGACACGATAACCTTCCTCCTGCACCCAAGAATGAAGCCCACTTTTCATCGCTCGACCATGTTCAAGCAACAACGGCATATTATGATTTCGTGGCAAAGAAGATGGTTGAGTTTTTAAAGTTTCGTGGATTTCAGCCAATCGGTGCTTTTATGGCAAAACGAATTGTAGACAATACTCCGCATGCTTTTTGGCATAATGCGGTCTTGGTTCCAATTCCACTCCACTGGACACGGAAGTTCTGGCGCGGCTTTAACCAAGCCGATATTTTAGCTATCGAATTACAAAGACTCGTCCCCGAACTAGCAATCAATCGTAATCTTATACGCGTAAAACGAACCCGTCAGCAAGCAAAACTGTCCAAAAGTGGGCGATCAAAAAATATGCAGAATGTATTTGCTTGGAACGGAAAAACAAAAGTTCCTCCACGAGTAATTCTTGTTGATGATGTCGTAGCGAGTGGATCAACGTTAGATTCGGCAGGAAGGATACTGAAAAAGGCAGGCGTAAAAACTGTCGATGCGGTTGTTTTCGCCAGAGGAGGAAAGGCGAAGAAATAATTTCTGGTTTGTCATTCCCTCGAAGGAGGGAACCCAGGACTCTTGTATTACAAGAAATACATGATGTCACATTATTGCCAATTTCAAAAACAAAGAGCCCTAGGTCCCCGTCTGCACGGGGATGACAAATGAATGATAACCTCGCTCTTTCAATCGTCTCGATTGAAAGCATTTGTTTCTCGTCACTTGCACATATGAATTGCGTCCTGATATTTGTTCATAAAAAAACATTCCTACTGAAACAAGAAATAATGAGGATTCAAGCGAGAACGCTTGAATCAGCAGAAATATTCTAACCCGGGTTAGAATCGAGAAGGTTACCTTTTCATTAATTATTACTCATTCATCATTATTCATTTCCAAAAGCTTTTTGGCTTTGGGACTTTCTCCCGTTATAGACTCAAAAATACTTACATTTCTTTCGAAAACATGGTATACTTAGGGTTTAGGGGGAGAAATAATGCAAAAGGGAAAATGTTAAATGTAAAAATAGTTTATCTTTCGACCATGGACTCTCTTCTAATAAGAACCTGAGAGCGCTTCAAAAATATTGCTCATTATTCATTAATCATTAATAATTACGAACACATGAAACTAGAATTTTTTGGTGCAGCACGGAATGTAACAGGATCAAAACACTTATTGCACGTAAACGGAAAAAAAGTACTGTTGGACTGCGGGCTCTTTCAAGGGCGTCGTCGAGACGCAATTGAAGCAAATCTTCATTTTCCTTTTGATCCGGCAGAACTGGACTGTGTGGTACTTTCTCATGCACACATTGATCACTCGGGGGCATTGCCGATACTTGTAAAGAAAGGATTCACGGGGAAAATTTACTGTACAAAGGTGACAAAGGATTTGTGCGAAATTATGCTCCGCGACTCAGCGTATATTCAAGAGAAAGATGCGGATTGGTTGAAGAAAAAACTCAAAAATCCAGACGCACAACCGCTCTACACGATTCAGGATGCAGAAAAAACACTCACCCTCTTTCACCCGATTAAATACGATGAAGAGTTTGCTCCCATTGAAAATGTAAAAGTAACATTCCATGACGCCGGACACATTCTTGGTGCGGCTGTGGAAGAGTGGATTATCGAAGATAAAGATATCGGAAAGACGGTTCGACTTGGATTTACCGGAGACTTGGGACGGCACCATTTACCGATCTTGAAGGACCCTGTGCAACTCGAAGACCTTGATCTCCTCATCACTGAATCGACTTATGGCTCACGATTCCATGATGAGATTGAAAATGTAGAAGAGAAGCTCGGCAAGGAACTGAGCGAAGCTATTGCTCGTGGTGGAAAAATTGTGATTCCCTCTTTTGCCGTCGGACGAACTCAAGAGGTTTTGTTTATTATTCGAAAATTAGTGCACGAAAAAAAGATGTCTGCCGTTCCGATTTTTGTGGATTCACCCTTGGCAATTAAAGCGACTGAAATTTTTGATAAACATCCTGAGTGTTACGATGCCTCTCTCCGTGAAATGATTGATAGAGGAGAAAATCCATTTAATGCTGCACAAAATGGAGTTCAATTTACTGCCAGTGTCGATGAGTCGAAAGCGATTAATCACTTCCCTGGTTCTGCAATTATCATCTCTGCGAGTGGAATGTGCGAGGCGGGTCGGATTCGGCATCACTTGATAAATACAATTACGGACGAAAAAAACCTTATGCTCGTCGTCGGATTTATGGCACAAAACACCTTGGGGCGAAAACTCGTGGAAGGAGAAAATCCAGTGAATATTTTTGGAGAACCCTACACCGTAAATGCTGAAGTGAAGATTTATAATGCCTTCTCTGCTCATGCCGATCAGCACGAACTGATTACCTTTGCCGAAGGAATTGGAAAAGCAAAGTCCCTCTTCTTGGTACACGGGGAAGATGAAGCGCTCTTGGCTTTTCAAGAAAAATTACGAAAACTCGACAATCTTCGTGCTGCCGATATTCATATTCCTACCCCTGGAGATATTTTTGAGATTACGAAAGATAAGACATGGAAGAAAGTAGATGAAAATCCAAATGGTCGAAACATCCTCGGGGGAGACTGGGTAGACTTGAAATAATGAAGAATTAAGAATGAATAATATCAAATTCAAGTCCGGACTTGAATTTTTAAGCAGGAATCGATGACATTGGAAAGTGCCGTCTACAATTAAAATCTAACCCGGGTTAGAAATTCTACTTTTATTAATCATTACTCATTTATCATTATTCATTACCAAAAGCTTTTCAACTTTTGGACTCTCAAAAAGCTTGACACTGGAGGGCTTTTTCGTACTATCGCGCAGCAGTTTTTTAGAAAACGCTTCCCATGTCACGAACTTGCAAAATTACCGGCAAAAAACCTTCAAGCGGAAATAATCGTCCGTTCTCTCTTAAAGCAACGAAACGTGTGTTTCGACCAAATCTCTTTGTAAAAAAGATGATTAACCCAGAGACAGGAAAGGTTGAACGAATGAAACTCTCTGCAAAAGCAATCAAGACAATCAAGAAATGGATGAAAGAAAAAGGAATTGAGACTGATATGGAAAAGAACGCAAAGTTGGCAATGACCAAAGCAAAAGAAATGGTGGCGAACAAAAAGAAAACAACAAACGAAGAAAAGGGACGAGTAAAGAAAACAAAACTTACTCCGAAACAAAAGAAAGAACTTCAAGCGAAAGAAGCTGAGGCTGCGAAAAAAGCAGCTCCTACTGAAGTAGGAAAAGACAGAGAAGGCAGGTAATTATATACTAGTTTACACAAAAAAGTCTAAATAAACTTGACTTGGTGTAATTTAAGACTATACTATTTATGTAATTATCCTTATTAAAGATGATAAATAAAGATTTCAACTCCATCATAGAGCTAATAAATACATTCTCAACAGAGGAGATATGTATCAAACACTTAGAGGAACTTCGTTGGAATCAATACCCAATAAGCCCATTCGATAAAGATTCTAAAGTTTATAAATGTGCAGGAGGTCGTTATCGTTGTAAGAACACTGGTAAATACTTCAATGTAAAGACTGGTACAATATTCGACAATACTAAAATGCCACTTCAAAAATGGTTTCTCGCAATTTGGATTATAACTTCTCACAAGAAAGGAATCTCATCACTTCAACTCGGAAAGGATTTAAAGATTACTCAAAAATCTGCATGGTTTATGCTCCAACGAATACGAAACTGTTTTGGGATTGATGATGATTCTAATTTGGGAGGACAAATTGAGGCAGATGAAACTTTCATTGGAGGGAAACAAAAGAATCGACACGCAATCAAAAGAAAAGCAATCATGGGGAGAGAAGATAAAACACCTGTATTTGGAATGGTAGAGTGAGGAGGGAATGTTATCGCAAAGAAAGTAGGAGATGTAAGCGTTCACACACTCACAAATGAAGTAGTGAAATTCGCCAGAGAAGAGGCGCAAATCTTTACAGATGAACACATGGGATACAGACTACTTAAGAGAGTGTACAACCACCAAACAATTAAACACGGACACGGACAATATGTTGACGGAATAGTTCACACAAACACGATTGAGGGCTTCTGGTCGCTATTGAAGCGTGGTATTGTTGGTGTATATCACTTCATCTCTGTAAAACACATGCAAAAATACATTGACGAGTTTTCTTTTCGGTACAATACTCGTGACTATAATGAAGCAGAAAGATTTAATCTCATGCTTACTGGTTGCAGTCATCGCCTAACCTATAACCAACTTACAAAATGAGAAACAAGATACTAAAAGCGAACTACAAGGGAGAATTAGAAATAGGGGAAATGAAAATCCCATGTGCTGTTTTGGAAGATGGAACAAGAATTATAAGTGAGTCTGGAATAGTAAAAAATCTTGGTTCTGTTGGTGGGAAGAATTACAGATTAAGAAGTAAGAATATAGATACTGGACCTATCCCACTGTTTTTGTCATCAAAAGCAATTTTGCCCTTTATAGGAGAGGTTTTCAGCACAATGGACCTTAGCCCAGTTATCTATACAACTGACGGAGAGAACGAACTACAGGGATATAATGCGGAGATATTGCCAAAGGTTTGTGAGGTGTGGCTAAAGGCTCGTGAAAACAATACTTTACAGGCTTCACAGCTACCAAAGGCACTGAAAGCAGAGATACTTATGCGTTCTCTTGCTAAAATAGGTATAACCGCACTGGTAGATGAAGCAACTGGTTATCAATACGACAGAGAAAAAGACGAACTTCAAAAGATTCTCAAGTCATATATTTCAGAAGAACTTTTGCCTTGGCAAAAGAAATTTCCAGATATTTTCTATACAGAACTTTTTAGATTGAATGGGTGGGATTTTACAGTAAGGGGTATTCAAAAAAGACCAAGTGTTATTGGCAAGTGGACAAATAAACTTGTGTACGATGAATTGCCTCTTGGTGTTGCCGAAGAATTAAAAAAGAAAGTTCCCAAAAACAAAGAGGGGAAAAATATAGTGAGATTGCACCAGTTATTAACTGATGATATTGGGAATCCACACCTACAAGCACAAATAAATCAAGTTGTAACACTTTTTCAGCTTTCTGACAGCATGAAACACATGTGGGAACAATTTGAGAAACTAAAAAAACGACAAAGTGGGCAACTAGAAATGCCTTTTAGCTTCGATCAAAAAGGACACACAATAGAACCGACAGAACCGAAGCTCTCTGACTTCAATCAGAAACTCAAGAAAGGATTAGAATTTGACCCGAAAGAAAAGTAGTTCTATAAAAAACGAGTTCTTTGGAACTACGGCACAATGTGAAGCGCGCTTTTTGTGGGTTTTATTTAGTTAATTACAGGTTGGTCTGCTGACAAGCCAATTCTGTTGGTTTGTGGGGCAGACACAACCTGCTCAATTTTCTATTTTTTAATCCATTTATTATGAGTGAGTCTCATACCGAAACCCCTCCCGAGGGGTATCATTGGGTGTACTGCAAGTACATACGACGAAATGGGAAGATTATTTACCCTAAAGGTAAATGCTTTCGGTTTCTAGTGTGCAACTAGTATATCTATTGTGTCGTAATTTTAAAGAACAAATCAAGTGTAAACTTCTATATAATTACCAGAAGGCAAGTGTTGACAAAAAGGCAAAAAAAGCGTAGAGACGAATTGAAAAATCTTTATTGCTTTTCCCTTTCAATATGCCTATTGAAGATAACGATTCCCCTGTTGATTTCGATTATAAGTCTCTCGACAAGCGGATGGCTTTGGAAATTATTACTCCAGACGGACAATTACATGGCAACATTACCTCGCTCACTTTTTTTGATTCAGATGGTTCAAAAACCGTGCGAAAGAACCTTGCCACACTCCTTTCCAATGTCAAAGGGGGCGTTCTCAGGATCTGTTACAAAGACGGAACTAAAAAGGAAGTACGAGATTCGAAAATCATCGGCAATGTCGAAATTAAAAATAATAGGATCTCGCTGTACCTTGAATCACTTTCTGCTCTTAAACCACTAGAATTGGAAGGAGGACGACATCCACAATTATTGAGAGAAGAACTTGAAAAGAAGCTTGAAATCGCCAATAAAAGACTTGAAGACCTTAAGGATTCAAAAGAAAAGAATGATTTAAAGATGCACATAAGAGACTTAGAAAAACAAATTAAAGACATCGATAAACCAAAAGAGAAAAAAATCGCAAAGACGGTATAATAAACCACGATGAAAAAAGTCGTAATTCTGGAAAACATCAGATCCCTGCACAATGTAGGGTCTGTTCTACGTACAGCGGATGGTTCTGGCTGGGATAAAGTCTACCTCTGCGGTTACACAGGCTGCCCTCCTGACCGAAGAATTGAGAAAGTATCATTGGGCGCTGAAGAGTTTATCGAGTGGGAACAGCGCGATTCTGTGGTTACTTTGATAGAAGAGCTAAAAAAAGACGGTTTTGAAGTTTGTGCATTAGAGCAAACTCCGAAAGCGGAGGATTTGTTAGAGGCATCGTTTGAAAAAGATGTGGCTCTTATTGTGGGGAATGAAGTTGAAGGAGTTGAGGAAGCAACGCTAAAACAATGCGACCGACATTTAGAAATTCCCATGCATGGAGAAAAGGCATCGCTCAATGTTTCGATTGCGACAGGAATTGCAATGTATGAGATTGGGAGGGGGAAATAATCCTCATTCCCGCGAACGCGGGAACCCAGTCGATACGAATTTCTTTTTTTCAATGGAACTTTTTAATTGACTGGGATCCTTTCTCCAAGAGAATGAGGGATGTGCTATAAACAAAATCCTTCACATAGCAAAAACACGTTATGTCCAAGGACACATCATGTTTTTCCTGGTGGGCCGGGCAGGATGACGCTCCGCTTTCAATTTTTATTATCTAGTACGTCAAGTATTTCGGTGTGCTTAATCAAGAATCCTGTTATAAGGAAAAGGAGAAGGATTGCACTAACACAATCCCCTCCTTGGTGGAATTTTGATATCTTCACTTAACGTGATGATTCTTTCGGGGCTATTCCTGCTCCCGCGATAAAAACTGAGGATAATTCTTATCTATAGACCTAATGCTTCCTCTTGCCTAGGAGTTGTCATTCCATTTCTCCAAGTAGAACCCTCCAGTGTCTCCTTTCGGGAAATCTTGTTTACACACGCTACAGATATAATTAGTAGCGCAGTAAAGAAATAAAATTATAAAAACAACTGCTTATATCATATACTTAAAAAACAAATATGTCAAATTTTATTCCTGACTTTCCGTTCCTTTGGTATATCTGATAAAGATAGAAGGACATTCGCCGCCTGCTTTACAAAAACCTTTTCTACCTGTTCTCTAGTTAGGTTTAGTTCGTTCTGCTTCTTCATATACATACTTTACTACTTCAAAGAGGTTTTCAACAGCCCTCGCCTCTTCTGAAAATACAATTTGAACTTTTAGTTGTT
>Ga0207996_1001802_pt1 | contig 14052 bp, 10 predicted proteins | sample AntAceMetag02UKG_FD_184773 | JGI IMG/M metagenome (GOLD analysis project Ga0207996, IMG submission 184773) | Saline lake microbial communities from Ace Lake, Antarctica - Antarctic Ace Lake Metagenome 02UKG (SPAdes) (version 2) | ecosystem: Environmental > Aquatic > Non-marine Saline and... | reverse complement strand
TCAAAAGGCCGATCTTGAAATTGTTTTGAAAATGGTTCTGAGGTAGTCCGGTAAGTTAAAGATTGTTCATATTTCCGGGTTACCGCTATTTTAAGATTTCATTCGACGGTCTTGCGATATGGGGGACATCCTATCATATATTGATATTTCAAATACAATCTATTATACAGATAGACATGCCACGTAGATCAAGAATAGATGCGCCTGGTGCGCTACATTATTATTGCTGCAAACGAGAACCACATCAATTTCCATCGTAATACGCAGGTTTTTGATTTCTGCTATCTATAGAAAAAATAAAAGGCAAAAAATACGATATATAAATCATATATTGGTGCAATACAGTGTGTGAAACGCTATCATTTTAAAAGCACTCTATTCTAAATTATAATTTTAGCGTGAGAATTGATTTGAGAAAAACTTCCAATGTTAGCCGTTTAAACAGAATCAAATGCCGTATGAGCAGGAGCAGCGCAGTTGGAAACCTTTACGGAAGCCAAAGAATTTGTTGAAAATCCTTATTTCCAAGATCAACAGCAAAAAAGTCTGGCCGGTCTTAGTGATGAGATAATCGATGTGCCCATAATCGAGTTGATAAACTGTTTTAATAAATTGCCATATTGTTTTACATTGCAGAGTTGCTATGGACATTTTATCTGCAATGGGCAGAAAAACCCTCAAAATCTTGAGCCATTGCCGGTTACAGATACTATTGCCAGAGTGGAGTACAGGATCGCGTATATCGCCTTTTGTATTGAGAAAAGTGTTTCAGGAAGGCGGCTGATAGAGGCTCTGAAAGAAATCGCGGTGATCGATCCGGAAAACATCCAGTTTTGCAGCGCAGGGTGGTTCTGGGAAAGACAGATCAATTCCTATGCGTTACAGGTCGAACCAGACAGGTTCAAGCATAAAGACACTGTAATTCTTGATTATAAGGAAGCGCTGCATATTGAAAAAATACGCAATGAGTTTTTTGTCCGATTGGGTGAATTACTGGAAAATATGACTACTTTTCCCGCCAAGGGCTGTTAGCTCTGTATGCTTGGAGGTGTGCCCTGGATTCGGACAAAGCCTGTTCCCCCCGGCCCTGTTTTATCATTGTATTGATGACATGCTGCTGAGCCCGAATTGCTTCTTTGAAATTGCCTGCTTCAGCATAGGCAGCGGCAAGAGAATCCAGAATGGCCAGATTATGGTCGAAGTTATATGCTTTTAGCGCCATTTCAACTGCCTTTGGCCCGTTTCTGAATTTTGCATCCGGGCAGGTGGCCATAAGCCATGCCATGTTATTATGCGCCATGGCGTGATTCGGATTTATCTTTACTGCTGTCATGTAATCATTCATGGCCTGATCATAAAGCTTCAGGCTTTCCCTGGCTTTTCCTCGATCATAGTAGATAACGGCGTCATTCGGGTTGATGGAAAGCGCCTTGTTAAAATCATCGATGGCCTTTTTCGGATATCCCTTATTCATCCATACGTAGGCTCGGTTAACCCACACATGGGGAAGCCCGGCGAAAATACTGATTGATTTTGAGAAATCAGCCATTGCCTTGTCCAGCTCGTTTTTATCAAGCCGGCACAGTCCCCTGTTATTATAGGCATCGGGATCATTCGGGTTAAGAGCGATGAATCTGGTGTAATCGGCTATTGCCTTATCCTTGTCGCCTTTGTTGTACCATGCCAGGCCTCTGTTATAGTAGGCACCGGCGTACTTGGAATCTATTTTGATTGCTTTGTCGCAGTCGGCTATGGCACGGTCCAAATTACCTTTTTTGCCCCATATTCTGGATCGATTATTATAATATCCGGGCGACCGGGGGTTTATCTGAATGGCCTGATTATAGTCCGCCAGCGCCTTATCCAGATTTCCTTTCCTTTCCCAGGCACTGGCCCGGTTGATGAATACTTCATCGTCAGACGGATTAAGCTGAATGGCCGAAGTATAATCCTTAATGGCCTTATCAAGATTGCCTTTCTGCATCCATGCGTTTCCTCGGCTGATATATGCTCCGGTAAATTTTGGCGCGATCCGGATGGTTCTGGTGTAATCTTCAATGGCCTTGTCTGTCTGGCCCATCTTAAGCCATGCCGAACCCCTGTTGATGTATGCCCCGGCGCTTTGCGGATTTATTTGAATGGCCATGTTGTAATCTTCAATGGCCTTTTGCATTTTGTCCATGCCATGATAGGCAAGCCCACGGTTGATATGGGCAATGAAGTTTCTTGGATTTATCTGAAGTGCTTTACCGTAATCGGCCATGGCTTTTTGATAATCGCCTTTTTGTTCCCATGCACCGGCCCGGTTGACATAGGCCATGTCGTCTCCGGGATTTATGGAGATGGCCCTGTCGTAATCAAGCATGGCTTTGTCAGGCTGGCCTAAAACGGTATGGGCGTTTGCTCTGTAATTAAGCGCTCCAGTGTGTTTCGGGTTCATTTTCAGCGCCATGGTAAAGGCGTGAACCGCCTTTTTCATTTCACCGGCCCTAAAGTGGCTGAGTCCACGTTCATACCAGTCCACTGCGCTTAAATTGTTTACTGCATTTCCGTATTCTACCTGTTTCTGCAAGCTTAAACTTTCACGATTGATGGAGGACAACTCCTGTTTCAGTCGCTCGATTTCTTTTAAATATTGAATGGCCTCATTTCTGGACTTGGTCAGTTCCTTTCCTTTTTCACGTTCCTGGCGCAGGGAATTGACCGCCATTGTCACCTTGTGAGGATCGGCCTTGATCGCGGCCTTAAGATGGTAAGTTTGACCGTCCCATTTCTCATTCATTATCTCGGTCCGGACTACACCCGCAGTCAGGGTTGTAATCTGATCCATGGTAAGCTGAAAGTTTTTTACCTCGGTTTCGGATTCAAGATAGGTTCCCAATTCCTCAAGAAGAAGTCGTTTGACCTGTTCCAGAGCAATAACCCGGCAGGAAAGCTTGCTGTCTGCTTCGCTTGCTTCGTATATGTATTCCCTTTCAAAGACAACCAGCTTTGCAGCTACTGTCTGAGCCGTTAACAACAAGAAGGTTACAGATAAAATTATCCAGTATCTATTACGGAAAATCGCGCTGTTGATATTAACATTTTTCATTTTATCCCCCTTTTTTCCCTTCCGGGCGAAGTCATATCTGCTGTAAACAGTTTTGGGCTTTAGAAAACTTGTGTTATTCAACTGAGCCAAGCCGAGCATTATAAACAAACTCACGACTGGCTGAAAATTCCTTGTACATATCAATTGCCTTATTACGCAGCACATTTTCCACCAACTCAATGCCGCGTCTATCCAATTCGTTTCGCCATTCCGGATGTAACGGGCCTTCATCAAAACCTGTGAGCTTTTCCATTTCCGGACCATCTCCCGCAATAACCAGAGAACGCACACCTGACCAGAGAATTGCCCCGAAACACATGGCACAGGGCCGCCAGCTTACTACAATCTGATGGGGTGGAAAACCGGGAGCACCCAGATCATAGGATTCAAGTTGCTTTTGCGCCAGTGATATTGCCATAATTTCAGCATGAGCGGAGGAACAATGAAGCGGTAAAACTCGATTGACACCAATTACAATAAGCCTGCCTGAATCTCGCTCGAAAATACCGGCCGCAAAAGGGCCACCGGTTTTACGTTGGAAGTTCATTCGGGAGAATTCAATTACTGCTGCCATCCGGTCATCGTTTGCCGGGAAATATGCCGGCAGTTCATTTAATTTATTGATTGCCCAGGCAGGCAGACCTAACGTAAAATTTGTATTTGCGTTGTTAAAGGATTTTGAATTATTCATGATATTTTATTTTTGGTGGATGTTTTTTCAGGCCAGCAAATCAGTAATTGTTTTTTTGATATCCTTGAACAGATAAGGTTTTACAAGAGCCGCGCAGAAACCAAACTCTTTATATCTTGCCATTGCCGGATCATTGGAATATCCACTTGCGACAATAATTCTGGCATTGGGATTCACCTCAAGAATTTTGGTGGCAGCCTCTTTTCCTCCCATGCCGCCGGGAACAGTCAAATCCGTGATAATCAAGTCAATGGGTTCCTGGGAATTCAAGGAATCCGTATATATCTGTATTGCCTCGGCACCATCTTTTGCGAGCACGACATTGATACCCATTTGCTCAAGCATGGCTTTTGTGATTTTCCTGATCTGATCTTCGTCATCCATAACCAGGATTTTGTGCCGCCCGACAAAAGGGGCTGGTTCTTCTGTAATATTGTTATTTATCGCGTCCTCCTGGTGAGAAGACGCAGGCAGTAAAATGGTAAATGTCGATCCATTGCCAGACATGGAACTGACCGATATACTTCCGTTGTGTTTGTTGATAATAGACTGGCATATTGCCAGACCAAGTCCGCTCCCCATGCTTTTTGTCGAAAAATAAGGATCAAATATTTTATCAATATACTGAAGATTTATACCTATTCCGCTGTCCGAGATTTTTATCTTTACATGCTTGTTTTTTAAGCCTGAGGCTTCTATATGGCCGTCATCGGTAACAACATTTGCACAGATAATCCTGATAAGGCCGCCGCCCGGCATAGCGTGATCTGCATTCAAGACAATATTTTGAATAACCTGGCTTATCTGGTCTTGATCAATGTCAACAAGGTAAAGATCATCCGGAATATGAAAATCACATGAGCTCTTACCCCCATGCAGAACAAAATTTGCGGAGTCACGTATAACTTCCCGCAGAGAAGAAATTTTCTTGATTGGTTCCCCTCCCTTGGAGAATGTGAGCAGTTGGTGGGTCAGACCCTTGGCGCGGTTGCATGCCTTTTCAGCCGCATTTAAGACCTTCCTGGTTTCAGCCTTCATAGTATGATCAAATAATGCCATATCAATGTTACCGGCAATTGCCATCAGAATATTATTGAAATCATGCGCAATGCCGCCGGCTAAAAGTCCGATGGACTCAAGCTTTTCAACTTTTAACAGATTTTTTCCCTCCTTTTTTCGCGATTCAATATCCCGTACTACTGTAATAAAATATTCTCCGTTCTTAAACTCTGAATATTTGAGGGCAACCTCAATCCAGAATAATTCTCCATTTTTTTTCTTTGCCCGCCACTCGAAAATCTGCGGACCATCTGTAATTGCAGCTTGAAATTTTTCAGATGCCTCTAACCTGGAATACGGAGGCTTGCCTTCGCTGATGTCTTCAATTTCCAGCCTTAAGGTTTCCTCACGAGTATAACCACCGAACATTTCCAGCATTGACTTGTTGACATCAAGAATCTTTCCGTCCGGTACCTTTTGGATAAAAATTGCATCATTAGTAGAGTTGAAAATATCCTGGTATTTTACTTCAGACAGTTTTCGTTCCTGGATTTGTTCGGCAAGTTTGATATTGGCCTGATATAATTCCTTGGTTCTGTCTGTTATTGCATTTTCAAGGTTTTCCTGATGTTTGCGGAGTTCCTTTTCCGCATTTTTTCGAATTTCGATTTCCTTTTCTCTTTCCATGTTGGACTTAATTGTCTCGATAATTAACGTGTGTATTCTTTTTGAAATGAAGAATAAACATAATAAGAATATCAGGAGCATCACGGCCATGGCGTTTGTAATTTCGGTTCCAACGCTAAAAAACCTGACAACAAGAGGCAGGAATGCAGGAATGCTGAAAAACAGGAAACCATTGTTTAATGCAGCGCTGGTCACAGAGACGCCGAGAACCATCCCGCCAACAACAAAGGAAACAAGGGTCTGATGCGGCAAAGAACCTTCCGGAAACATGAAGAGAGAGACCATGCCCCATGCCATTCCTGTCAGCGCTATGCCAAGAAGCTGGATGTGTTTGTTTTTTTTAGCCTGGGAATAGGTGGCAAGTTTAGCATAATGTGAGTGGATCGCTTTGAGAATCAGAATAGCGGCAAAGACTGCCAGCCATGTTGCCAGTCTTGAGTGAGGCACTGTATCCCTGAGCATATATGCCAGGATAAAAGAATTTAGCAGATTGGCTAAGAATGTAATCAGGTAGCTGGAATTTGCCTGCCTCACCAGTCGAATATACAGTTTTTCAGAATGGTCGTTTTTCATCAAGCCTCCGTCAGATGGTTTTTCCTTGGAGTTTTGTGTTTAAAAAAAGAACGTCGAACATCGAACTTCCAACGTCGAATTATGGTACGCCTTCGGCGTTTCAATTTTATTAAAGAAATGAGCGAAGCGATATCCACATTCGATGTTCGATGTTGAGCGTTCGATGTTCGATGTTCATCTTTTTAATGCAAAGCAAATCCCCTCTGGGGATAGCCAAAGCCTGATCCTATGGGCCAGGATTCTTTATTTGTGGTAATTGGCACTGAATATATTGATACCTTTTTAAGGTATAGTATCAAGATATGTCAAGCAATGAAAAAAACATATTCAAAAGAATTTAAAGAAGGAGATTGACAGGTTATTTTTGGTTACAGCGCCGCGAATCGGCATAATTTAGCTTTTTACGAAGCCATCAAAGATGATGGCGTCTTAAAAAGTTCCTTTAACCTGTCATTTCGAGTGAAACAAGAAATCCTTAGAAGGTACAGCTCTATTGATTATTGTTTGCCTGAGGAGTATGAATGTATTAAAATGAAAAACAGCAAATAAAACAAAATAACTCAGGAGGCTTTTTTGAAAATTGCCGTTTCTTCTGATGGCCTGGATCTGAATGCAAAAGTGGGATTCAGGTTTGGGCGTTCTAAATATTTTATAATCGTTGATTATGATACAATGGAGTTTGAGGCAGTTGAAAACCCTGGAGCTTCAAGCCAGCAGGGCTCTGGTGCTCAGGCTGTTGTACTTGTTATCAGCAAAAAAGCTGATACTGTTTTAACTGGATATTGCAGCCCCACCGCCATTGGCCATCTAACGTCTAAAAACATTCAGGTTGTTGATGGAGTTAAAGGCACGGTCGGGCAGGCTGTGCAGATGTATAAGACAGGCCTGGCGCAAAAACAGTCCGGATCTAAGTTTATGCCTGAAAAAAAGTATAACAAGATTAACAGAGCGGTTCTGGTTAATGCTTTAAGAATTTCTGCCAGGCAGTTTGTAAGGCTTTTGCCTGTTCTGATCGGTGTAGTGCTGCTGATCGGATTATTTAATTCATTTATGTCAAAAGAACTTCTATCTTCTGTTTTTTCAGGCAATATAGCGAAAGATACTTTTTTCGGAGCATGTCTGGGAAGTATTTTTGCCGGGAATCCGATCAACAGTTATGTTATTGGTGGAGGATTACTGAAATATGAAATCAGTATGTTTGCCGTGACAGCCTTGATTATTTCATGGGTAACAGTAGGTATAGTGCAGTTGCCTGCTGAAATAACAGCTCTGGGCAAAAAATTTGCTCTGACAAGAAATGTGGTATCTTTTTTTCTGTCCCTTGTTATAGCTGTTTTTACAGTACTGACCGTTAATATTATTGGAGGATAAATTTGTCTAAAAGTATCATGAGGATGATGTATTTCCCGGTTTCTGTAATTGCAATATATGTAGTTGTTTTTGCAATTGCGCCTGACAGGGCTTTTCTGGCTGTCAAGGGCAGCTGGATTATCTTATCCAAGGTGATTATACCATTGGGCCTTGTTTTTGTTCTTATGACAGCTCTGAACATTTTTTTAAAACCATCGTCTATTGCCGGATTTTTAGGAAAAGGGGCAGGTGTTAAAGGAGTCATATTTTCAATGTCAGCGGGAATTATTTCTACAGGGCCAATATATGCATGGTATCCAATGCTGAAAGAATTAAAGGAAAAAGGCGCCGGGTATTCATCTATTGCGGTTTTCATAAACAGCAGGGCTGTGAAGCCGTTTCTTCTTCCAGTAATGATTTCATATTTTGGATACTTATATGTGACTGTACTTACTGTGTTTACAATTACTGGTTCACTTGCCGCAGGATATTTAACAGGGGTTTTGACAGAAGAAAAAGAGTCTGATTGACTTAAATCCGTGACTTTTTAAGAATTTATCAATTTTTAATACATTCAAACAGTTTTCTACTTTTAATTTAATCATAACTGAAGACTGATTGTTTAAAGTTATTCTGCCTTAAAGTGCTGCAAAGGCAGCATAATGAAGCTTCTTACTATTTCATGATAATTGAGCGGACCGGCTTTTTTCATAATCAACTGCGTAGCCGAGTTTAAATATGGCTTTTTATAATGTTTCACCAGGAAATTTAATCGCAACTGACGATCCTTCGGCCATAATTGAAACATGCCTGGGTTCATGCGTGGGGATTGCCATGTATGACCCTGAGGCTGTGATCGGCGGGCTGGTCCACATTATACTGCCGTCAGGGACTGAAGATAAAGAAAAAGCCTTTCCTGCCCGTTATGCCAGATCAGGCATTCCCCTGTTATTGGATAAATTGATAAAATTAGGGGCTTCAAAAGCCGATATTGTTGCGGAAATTGCTGGCGGCGGTTTTATGTTAAACAATAAAAAACTGAGCGTGAAGTTAAATATAGGCAGAAGAAATTCTGATATGGCGCTACAGATTTTAGATGTTTTAAAAATACCACTAATAAAACAGCATATTGGCGGGAATTCAAGAAGGGTATTCAGGCTGGAACCGGCAAACGGAAAAACTTATGTCCGAACAGGGGAGGTGGGAAAGCATCTCCTGTCCTCAGAAAAAAACAAAGGCATTAAGCTTGAGGATTTGAAAAACCAGGTAGATATGCTTAAACCATTACCTGTAACAGCCCGCAGGATAATATCGAGGATTGAATATTCCAGCCCCAGCCTGTCTGATCTGGAAAAATATATCTCGCGGGATCAGGTAATTACAGCCAATGTATTAAAGATATACAATTCGGACCTTTATGCTTTTTCAGGCCGTATTTCGAGTTTTAAGAAAGCCGCGGAACTATTGGAAAGAAAGACATTGGAAAAGATCATAATAGATGCATCTATGTGTAATCTTTACAAGGACGAAATCGGCGCATATTCAATGGAAGAAGGAGATTTGTTGAATCATTCTCTGTGCTGCGCCATGGTTGCCAAACTGATCTGCGAGGAGAAAAAATGTGAGAATCCTGATGTTGTTTTCACCGCCGGTCTGCTTCACGACATAGGCAAGGTTATTTTAGATCAGTATGTTTTTGAAAAATTCAATCTGGTTATGGACACAGTTCTTAACGAGAATACGCTGTTTCTTGATGCTGAAAAGGAGATTTTAGGCTATAATCATGCTCAGGCAGGAGGAGTTATAGCGAAAAAGTGGAATTTTCCGAAAGTCCTGGTTGAGGCTATTTCATTTCACCACCAGCCCGGAGAAGCTAAAGAGAACCCAGAGGTTGTTTCCATGGTTCACATAGCAAATAATATATGTGCAATGGTTGGGTATGGCTGTGGTTCAGATGACGTTATCAAAAATATTGATCAGTTTGCCATTTCAAGCATTAACTTACGCAGCCGTGATGTTGACAAAATTATCGAAAAGTTATCCAGGATTATGAAAAAAGGCAAGGGTATCTTTGATGAATCGTGAATTTAATGAAGAAAAATATCTTCAATTAATTTTTAAGGGATTACGCGCAAGGCATGACATTGATTTTTTTCGTTACAGAGAAGGCACTATTAAACGACGTCTGGCCAGGAGGATGGCTGCGACCAGCTGTGATAATTATAAAGGCTATTATGATTTCCTTGAAAAAAACGAGAAAGAATATGCAAGGCTCTTCAAAGACTTGACTATAAAGGTAAGCCGTTTTTTCAGAAACAGGGCTGTTTTTAAAATATTGTCTGATAAGATATTGCCGGATATGATCAGCGCAAAGAAAGTTAAAAACGACAACACTCTCCGCATATGGTGCGCAGGATCCAGCTTTGGTGAAGAGGTATATTCCGTTGCCATAATGCTTGTGGAATATTTAAAAAAGCATGGGAAAAAAACAGAAGAATACAACATCTCCATATTTGGCACAGACATAGACGACAAAGCCCTTGAAAGAGCTAAGGCAGGAGTGTATGCTGCCAAAGATGTTAGAAACATAAACAAGGAAATTTTAGATACCTACTTTATTTTTTCAGGCGCCGAGGATACGAAACAGCTAATGGGTTTTAAACGCTTCAGCGAGTCATTTGATAATTCAAATTTTCCTTCTTATATAATAATTGATTTAATAAAAAACATGGTAAATTTCAGCAGGCATGACCTTACATCAGAAACAAGGATGTCTCCGCCAACAGGAATTGTGGCTAATTATGATCTTATACTCTGTCGTAATCTTTTGATTTACTTTTCAAGATCTGTGCAGAAAAGGGCATTTTCAAATCTCTACAATTCATTGAATTCAGGCGGTTATCTTATTCTTGGCAAGTCGGAATCAATTCCCAAAGACCTTGAGCCATTTTTTATTAAACAAAATTCATCCCATAATGTTTATAAGAAGATATAGTCAAGCAGGTAATCACATCCCTGTTCCTTCAGATTGCAATCCAACAACAAGTACATAGCAGCCCACACCCGCTCAACCATTTTTCCACTCGACTACTCGATCAAAGCTGTAAATGGCTATGCAATTTTTATTGACAAAAACGATTAAAACGATTAAAAGAATTAAATTTTTATATCCAATTTTTCGTATTTACAGTCTGTTTTTTTTTGGCCACTAACCCAAATATGGAGAAGTTAATTGTATTTCATAACCACATCCAAAGCCGCCGAGATCTGTGGCGTAGCACGGACTACCATTTCAAAATGGATAGATGAAGGAGAGCTTAAGGCCTTTGTTACGCCTGGCGGACACCGCAAGATAATAGAGCAGAATCTAATGAATTTTTTAGAAAAAAACAGCATTCGCACGACCAAGAAATCCATAGAAAAAAAACGGATACTGATGGTGGATGATAATCCCGATGATATAAGTCTGCTTGAAGCAGCCTTTTTGCTGGCCTCTGACAAGTATGAGATATATACTGCAAACAGCGGTTTTGAGGCCATATATAAAACAGGAGAGGCCAAACCTCATATAATTATCCTCGATGTTGTAATGCCGGATATGGATGGTTTTAAAGTATGCGAGAGGATCAAAAACAATCCCAAGACAAAAGATATAAAAATAATTATTGTGACGGCTTACCCCGATAAAATGAAGGGAAAAGAGGCGCATCAATGCGCTTGTGATGCATTTTTCAGGAAACCGATCGATTTAAAAAAGCTAATTAAAACAATCCTGCAATTTAGTCAATTACCCCTTCCTGATTCCCAAGGCGATTTAGTTATTAGAACACTCGATTACTCGAACATGCCTAAAGGAGAAATTAGATGACAACAAGAAAAAAAATGAAATTTCGAACAAAGCTGACACTTCTTTTCTTATTTATAGCAATTATACCTTTGGCAATCCTTGGTTATCTTAACTTTAACAGTACATCTGAAATTATGGAAAAGGGGGCTATTGATCAACTCATCTCTCTTAGAGAGGACAGGAAGGCGCAACTCCAGGATTTTTTTAAATCATTAAAGCTGAACATTGAAATGCTGAGCGATCATCGCCTGTTAAAAGATATACTGTCAGAGTATATTGCTGCATACGATAATGGAGGGTTTGAAGGAGAAAAATTTAAGGAGATTGATAAAAGATACCATAAAAGATGTGCGTGGATCAGCGAAAAGTATGGATATGAGGATATGCTTTTGGTCAATAATGATGGTGATGTTCTGATAACAGTAAAAAAAAGGGAGGACTGGGGCACAAACCTGATAAACGGCATATATTCAGACACCAATCTAGCTGAATGCTTTAAAAACAGCAAGAAAGGCACACACATCGTTGATTTTAAGCAATACCCGCCTTTGGGCAGGCCTGCGGCATTTATTGGCGCCCCTATGATCAGGCGTGAAGAAAGAAGAGGTTTTAAGGCAGAAGAGAAGATCGGTGTATTGATGGTTCAAATTCCTGTGGACCAGATCAACAGAATCATGATGAAAAATAAGGGTTGGGGATACAGGGGAAACCTTTTTAATAGGCAAAGACCTGTTTATGCGTTCGGATTCGAGATTTTCAAAGGAAAGCTCTATTCTGAAGATTAAGGCAAAATCAGCGGCAGTCAGGGAAGCCATTGAAGGAATATCAGGATATAAGAAAAATGTGATTGATTACAGAGGAAAATCAGTCTCAGTTGCCTATGCTCCTGCTGAAATAGAAGGCTTTGACTGGGCTGTTATAGCCGAGAAAGATAGAAAAGAAATTTTAAACCCAATAAATATACTGAAAAATCAGAACATTATAATTATGCTGCTGGTATTTATGGGGCTTGTGCTGGCAGACTTTCTGTTTGTTGCAGGCATCAGAAAACCCCTCAAGAGGATAATAGAGGCTGGAGATAAGATGGCTGCAGGAGATCTTGGTGTAAGGGTTCCTGTTGAGACCAGGGGTGATATCGGTAACCTGGCTGTTTGTCTGAACCATATGGCGCAAAATCTTATGGAATCGAGAAAAAAGATTGAGAGCTATAGCCAGTTACTGGAAAAAAAGGTGGAGATAAGGACCAAGGCATTAAATAAAAAAAACCTGCGGCTGGAACAAAGCAACAATACTCAGAAAGCTCACAATGAGATAGTCGAAGCGCTAAACAAAGAACTTGAGATCGAACCGCTTTTAAAAAATATGATAGGTAAAATAGCGGGTCATACCAGTTCCCAGCTTGGTGTGATCTATGTGTATGAAGAGGATTCAAAAAGCCTGCATCCTCTTTCAAGCTATGCTGTTGACAGAGAGTTTCTCGGAGATGGTTTCAGCCTGGGCAGCGGGCTGCCGGGCCAGAGCGCATTAGAGAAAAAAACAATACTGATTACAGATGTGCCGGAAAGCTATTTACGTATATCATCAGGCTCTATTGAGGGTCTGCCTAAAAATGTTATCTGCATGCCGATTACCATTAAAGATCAACTTGTGGGTGTCCTGGAGCTGGCAAGTTTTCACGAATATACGGACAAAAATATTAAGTTTTTAGAGACAGTGACCTATCAATTAGGCATAGGTATGAATAATTCACTTGTTTATCTGCGCCTGGAGAAAATGGCAGAAGACCTTAAAAATAAAAATGAGGTTATGGCAGCCCATAACGAGGAGCTTCAGGCTCAGAACGAGGAAATTCAGGCGCAGAGCGAGGAAATTCAGGCGCAGAGCGAGGTGCTGATAACTCAGAAAAAGGAGATAGAGGAAAAGTCTGAACAGGTAAAGGAGGCCAGCCAGCTCAAGTCTGAATTCCTGTCGAATATGTCGCATGAGCTTCGCACACCCTTAAATTCCATGCTGGGGCTTACAAATCTCATGGCTAAAGAGGTTGCCGGGCACATTAATGAAAAGCAGAGAGGATATATTGAGATTGTTGAAAGAAACGGCAAGAATCTCCTGCAACTGATAAACGATATTCTGGACCTTTCAAAGATCGAGTCCGGCAAGGTTGATATGTCCATAAGCAGGATACATCTTAAAAAGTTTATAACTGATGTCTCCATATCAATCATGCCGCTTATTGACAGGAAGGGCCTTTTTTTTAAAATAGATATTGATGATGATATTTTTACTTACAGCGATGTTGATAAGTTACGGCAGATTCTAATAAATCTAATCGGCAATGCAGCCAAATTTACCCAAAAAGGCGGGGTTAGAGTATCTGCAGTGTTTGAGAAGGGCAATATTTATGACAGGGTAATTATAAAGGTCAGCGATACAGGAATAGGAATACCTGCTGATGCGCTTGAGTATATTTTTGAGCCATTTCGCCAGGTGGATGGTTCATTAACAAGAAAATACGACGGCACAGGCCTCGGGCTTAATATATGCTATAATCTGCTTAAATTAATGCACGGGAAAATAAAGGTGGAAAGTGAGGTTGGAAAGGGTTCTACATTTACAATAACATTATTAAAAGACAGAAGAAGTAAACTAAGACCAAAAGAAGAAGACTGGAAGAGAAAAGTAAAGCATGCCCTGGTTAATGAGACAAGGAAGGAGCTCCCGGATCCGGGCAATAAAGCCAAAAAAATTCTTATAATAGATGATGATCCGATTATCATAAAGGAGATGGAAATAATTTTTAAAGAAGAAAATTAT
>Ga0207996_1001800_pt1 | contig 14060 bp, 7 predicted proteins | sample AntAceMetag02UKG_FD_184773 | JGI IMG/M metagenome (GOLD analysis project Ga0207996, IMG submission 184773) | Saline lake microbial communities from Ace Lake, Antarctica - Antarctic Ace Lake Metagenome 02UKG (SPAdes) (version 2) | ecosystem: Environmental > Aquatic > Non-marine Saline and Alkaline... | reverse complement strand
TGCAGCCCATAAATCACAGGTGCAACAGGTGAATTATTATTCTCATCATATGGTAGTGGAATATAAAGAGCTATCGGACCGAATTCTTCTGAATGAGAATTGTAATCAATACTTTCAAGCCAATAATAATAAGTTTGATCATAATCAGTACTGAAAAGATCAATAAACTGGTAATCAGTAGTGGAAGTCACTGTCCCCTGTCCTTCGACCAATTCGGCATTAACCTGCATACTCATTGCAGCATCATTGATTTCTCCTCGGTAAACATTCCAACCCGCATTATTTGTCTCAGATGCAGTTACCCATTGGAGCATAGGAACCTCACCATCAAAAACAGCACTAAAACTGCTTAAGGTAACTGGGAGTGCATGATCTTCATTGCCAGGATCATTAGGTGTCTCTTCAGAATTAAGTTCAAAAGCCCAATATGAATCAAGATCTTTATCATTACCATCCGTATCATCACTGGAAACATCATCAGGAGAAAATGCCCACATTGATTCACCATCCAGCTCATTCAACATGTTTCCGCAAACATAAAGCAAACTTGGAGAATCAAGAGATGCTAATGGAATTTTTACTTCAAAAAATTCACTGGTAGAATTTAGATATACATTCATGTTATGAGGAGTAACATCATTCCATGATGTCGTATATTCTTTTAGCAATAATGTTGATCCATCAGTATTCCACTGAAATTGAAAGTTTGCTGAGAATGGTAGGTCAGCCTGTTGAGATGTATATGCCAATCCAGTTGTTGATCCCGTACCGGAAGTTGGATTAATTTGTGGATCAGTATCTATGTATAAAATTACCCATTTAGATGATAAATCTTCATCTAATGCTCCCTGCTGTAAAGCAAAATAAAAGTTGGTTTCATCCCATGTGTACCACCAGTAATTTCCTGAACCACTGGCATCTGTCCTTTCATTAGCTGTACTAAAATCGTTTTGACCCTCAATTTCAATGGTGTGATATGTTTGGTTACTATGATCTGAAACAGTGTAGCTATATGGACTTGCCTGGTAATATTTATGATCTATAGTAAATAATTCTTCTTCTCCATCCCATGAAGCTTCATCTACAGTAGTTGTCATCGCGTAATATCTCACATTTGTGCCAATATTTTGCTTCGGGATAGTTACACTCCAGTTCGAGCCACTTCCTGTTGTCGCTTCCGTATTTGTTCTCGATACCCAATCATCTGTTGTATAGCATAGATAAACCTTTTCTTCTGTTAATTTTGAACCTGAAAGTGTAATTGTAATTGTTTGTGTTAGATCTTGATATACTGTAGAGGGCTCAGTGATTGATGAGATTGTATTTGGAGATGCACTTAATTCCATAAGTGCTGTTTGCGTATTAGTTCCATCAGTTACATCATAAATTGTAAAAATATAATAATTGTTGTTTACTTCATTGTATAGTCCATTACCACCATTATGATAGGCAGTCGTTTTTGAATTCGCTAAAAGAGTAGTACCTGAACCCCATGTATATTCACCCCAATCCACTTCGTCATCAAACTTGTATTCTGAAGGATCATCATCGCCATCAGATTGGATTATTACAGACCAAATATCAAGGTCACTGTCATAGCTCATTGCTGTCGTTCCCCAGATATTCATTTCACCACGGTAATTCATAGCAGATTGATCTTGACCAAATAAGAAAAAAGAACTAATTAAAATTAAAAATAACATCCACCTTTTTTTCATAAGCACCTCTTATATAGATTCTTTTTTTAAAACTTCTTCTCATTAACAATATCATTCACAATTTAAATTTTTGTAAAGGTTTTTTTTATAAAATGGTTTCATTATAGAAATTTCGCAGGCTAAATGAGATTATTCTTGACTTCAAAACTTGATAAACTATGATTAAACAAGATAAAATAATGGTGGAAATATGCATAAACTTAAATGGGAATATCGAATAATAAAAGATGATCTGAGGGTACAAATAAAGGAGATTGAAGAGCATGGATCAGGCTCTGTGAGTCAGGAGAGGATCAAGCTCTTAGTTTCTGAATATTCAACAGATCAGATAATCTATAGTAATAATAAGCTAAGTGTAATTTTACCAGTAAGAAAAGATCGCAGGAGTGGATATCATCAATGGCATCAGAAATTTGAAATTTCATTCCCTGCAAAAGTAAGTGATATTTATCTGATATTAAGATCACTAACGGATAAAAATCATTGGCTTTCGAGAGATGAATACAGTTGGTCGCAATTTCTGGATGAATTGATATTGCCAGATAATCAAATTAAGCTAATTGATGTTGAACGAGAAATTCACCTGCACATAATATCAGATATAGAGGTTGAGTTCTCTTATATTTCCTTTAGTGGTTATCACAATTCATCAATAGCTATCAGAGATCAGAATCCTGATAAGATCAATAAGGTGAGAAAGCAGCTTGATCTACTTGATGAAGACAGCAATGATTATGTAACAATTCTCAAGAAATATTTTTTGCGTAAGAAATAAAAAAAGCCGAGATTCTTCAACCTAACTTATTGATATCCTTGCAGGTTATAATTTTTGCAGCATAAAAGTGAACATCTTCTGATTGAAGAGGATAGATATTGAAATTGACCTTTCTAAGACCTTGCGTATGGTCGATAGACCTTCGCAATGGTTGACCGAAATGACCAGGAAAATATCATTGCTACCTTGTTTATTTATTGAGATTTATAAACTTCTATTTTCTGTTCGACCATTGCGGAGGTCTATCGACCATTCGCAAGATCTTGGCTGGTGGGAATTGAACAGTCAAAAAAAGCCCCTGGAAATCCAGGGGCTTCTATATTATTGACAAATATTATTTCATCAATACCATTTTCTTAGAAGAAGTGAATTTTCCTGAGTCCATCTTATAATAATAAACTCCAGAAGCAACACTTGCACCTCTATCATCAGTTCCATCCCAGATCACATCGTGAGTTCCAGAAGTCATAGTTTCATTAACCAGAGTACGAATTCTCTGACCACGAACATTATAGATTGATAACGTAACTTCAGCATCTTCAGCTAAAGCAAAAGCAATTTTACATTCAGGATTGAATGGATTTGGATAATTACCAATGAGAGAATTAACTCCAGTGATCTCGCCATCATTAGCACTTGGATTATAAGTGAACTCTACTTCTACGATTCCTGATTCACCTTCAGTATAATTAGCGCTAACACCTGCTGTATAAGTTTCTCCGTCCACGAGGTCATTTAACTGATACATAAGATCAGTAGTATCACCAACCATTTCTCCATCAAGATAAACATTATAGTTTTCTAATGGACGTAAATAGCTGAATGATGCCAGAGCATATTCCAATACAGTATTATCTCCATCAATCAATCCAGCCCAGCCGGCTGTAGTGAAGATAGTATTGGTAGTTTGAACACCAACATTATTATCATTATATGTTGAGTAAGCTGATCCATTTGCATTAGGTGTAAGGAAATCAAGATAAACTCCATCACGCATTGCTGAGAAAATATCCTGTAATCCAACTGTCAATCCTGCAGTAGCTCCTTGCCCAACGATATCAACCATTTCGGGTCCACCCTGAGAAACACCAACTGTGAAAGCATCCTGAATAGCAGAGTCTACACCAAGATAATCATAAGGGAATTGTCCGGCACTGAATGAACCAGCGTTTGGATAGCGATCCCAAAGATAATCATGAGCACAAAGCACCAGGTATCCGCCATTATCAAGATATTCACCTAATTCACTTTCATCTGTCTGTGAAAGGGTACGAGCACTTGCCCACTGTTCTCCACAATCCCAGATAACCAGATCATAATCTGCCATATAGTCAGCATCTGGTCCATCATTTCCTGCAGTAGTGATTTCATAAATTTCATAATCCATTCCACTGGCATCAAGAATTGTTTCATAATATGGTACTGTATCAGTGAAATCAAGATCTATACTGCCATCATCATCTACCAGCAATATACTTCCTAATCCAGTTCCGGGTTCCATCCAGGTGATCAGACCATTTTCGTCAACACTCACACCTGCTGGAGGATCTAAGGTCGGATTCATGTTGATAACAACTTCTACGGTATTAGAAGCATTTGATTCTGTGGTATCATATACTGCAGTAACATAATATTCATAAGTGCCATCAGCAAGATCCATATCATCATATTCACGAGCATCAATATCTTCTATATAAGCAATTTCAGCATCATCACGATATACGTTGAATCCAAGCAGGAGTCTGTCTCTCAGACTTGAATTATGCAGGTTTGCCTGACTGAAAAGATCATTATGAAGTTTAGCAACTTCAATTTCCTGAGGCATGCTATGACGCTGCATAACGCGTCCACCCGCAGTAGCCTGCAGATTCCAGTTATAATCAAGACCATAGCCACTCAGTGGATCCCAGGCAACTCCATCCATAGTGATCATATCGCCAAATCCGGCAACAGCTGGACCAGCATCGCAACCAGCAGGATATGTGCTGGCAGGTTGCCCAACTAATGCATATCCGAACCAGAGTTCATCTGCAGCATCTATCACATAAGGAGTATCAAGAACTATTTCGTTCCATTCAGCAATTACAAGATCACTCAGGTCTTGTGAATATACTTCATTAACAGCATCAGCACCAGTCCATATTTTAAGTGTGATAACTGAGCCAGCTTCATTTGGGAAAAGACTGATCATATTAATGGGCATATTATGATAATTAACCAGTTCAGTTGGAGTCCAGCGACTGGCAACAGCGAAATCTCCACCATTGGTCAACCCAATAGCATCATCATTAATTCCATTATCCCAAGCCAGTATTACGGCTTCTCCACCGCCAGCTTCATATTCCCAGGTAAGATGAACATCGTCATCAGTAACTGCAGCTTCCAGGTTTGTGGGTGCAACAACTGGAGCACCAGCTCCTGCTATTTCTATCACGAAGGTGCCATCATAAAGAGCATGTCCACCATCACCATAACTGTCTTCAAAATAAATAATCCATTCACCACAGCTTGGCTGAGTGACAAAATCACCTATTTCAAAATCAACAGCATTAGTTCCACTTGAAAAACCATCTGCGATCATTATAGTGGTTCCTGTGGGTGAAGTCATCCAGAATGAACCTTCAGTAGCATAATTATCACTGAAAAGGTCACCAGTAATATGCATACTGATAATAGCAGCATCTTCTTCGACTGTAACTGATGTCCAACCTAAATCTGTATATGTATTTTCATATTGGTTAACATTATTTGGCCAATCCAGCTGTTCAGGAGTATCTTCTAAAGTAAATTCCAGAGTCTCTGTATTGGGATTAGGATCAAGAACTGTTACGTAAAATTCATCAGTAGCAGTCATCACACCATCATCTCCCATCAAAGTGATCATAGTTTGTCCCATAGTTGTCATAGCAGTAATTGTCAAAGTAGTTCCTGTGATCTCAGCACCTGCAACTGATGGATTTGTGTTATCATCCACTGTTACAGTTACATCGCCATTAGGACTTGAGAATACTTCAGAAATATCAATTGAGAGAACTTCATTAAAGAATATTACCTGATCTTCAACAGGTCCTGTTAAACCAAGATTATTAAATGAATCAACTGCATCAGGTACCATGCCCATTGCGCCAGTAACTGCATTATCCCCATAATATAATACATTATATGCTCCTACAACTGCAAAAAATGGAATGTAACCATTTCCAAAATCCCAGTAGTAAGGATCAATATCTACTGAGTAGGGTAATCCATTACTCCAGTTAGTTTCACATATCACATAAACTTCATCTTCATTCTGGTTCGTCCACCAGGTAGCTAATTGCGGCGCCGCCGCTTCACAACCACCTCAACCATAACCTCCCCAGAAAATTACCACGGCTTTTCCGGCTTCGGTAAGCTCATGGATCGAGTGATCTTCACCACTATTATCTGTCCAGCTGTAGTCGTCTTCTATAACGCCACCAACTTCCCAGACTGCAAAGGCTGATACACTAAGTATCAAAATAATAAACAAAACTAAAAGTTTCTTCATCTTTTTTCTCCTAAGTCATTTTTGCTTTCTAATTTACATTTAATTTACGATATTTTCACACTATCTCTTTTCTCAATATTTCTTATACTCTCATTTTATATCAAAGTATTCTTGTCAAATGAAATATTGTCGGAATTAAATAGTTAACAGAAGGAAACTAATTATTGTTTGTAAATTATTGCCAGTCCATTAACTCCACTCAATTCTGCTCGAAAAGGAACTTTAGTCCTAATGTGTACTATGTATTTGTATCGATTAATAATAGTTTGAGATAGAATCCAATCCCAGTCAAGATGTCCATCTTTATCCAGATAAACATATCCAGTGTTTTGAGCAATCAGATTATGGAAAAAATGAGTACCTTGTGAAAAAGCTATTCTGAAATTCTCTAAAGTAGTTTCCACAATAATTTTGGCACCATTTATTTGATTCCATTTTACAGGAATTCCCAGGAAACGGTCACTGCTTCCCCAACGACCTGGTCCTATCAGGATGTAGCTTTTATTTTCGGTTCGTAATTCAGTATTTACTTGCTCAATCTCATTAACTATATCCAAGGTTTTAGTAATATCAAACATCTCAGGATCAACTACTACTATGTCCTGCATCTCATATCTACCATTGCCCATCGCTTTATCACTAAACAACCAGGCTTGTTCAAGCTGAAGATCATCCTTTTTTAAGGTAATTACGTCTTGATTTACATTCATTGGTCTAATCTGCAGAATGTAAAGCACTGCTTTTTTATTTAGACATAAAGGTTCCAGATCGAGTGCAAATTCAATTTCCACTGGAACACCCAGGGCTGCAGTACCAATTTCCAGAATTTTCTTAAGTGAATCAGCAAAGGGGAAATCATTATATTTCAGTATATTGGCAAAAGATATAATTCGTGATCCTTTCTCGTATTTACCATCTACAAGTTTCTGATTATAAGCATCCCAGTATGCTGTAACATATTTCAGGCAGTCATAGTCCCCGGCATCAACTATCATAACTTGTTTATATGTGCTCATCTCACCTTCAGTAAGGTCAAAATTGTCATTAGTAAGCTCAACAGCATAAAAATCATGTTGAGCCTCACTGATCTGATCATCTGATTTTAAGATGTTCATACGAGGCCAGGAAGGTGAAAATTTATAAGTTTTAAGCCCATCTACCACTGCTTTACCCATACCAACTACAATACTGGCAATACCATCTTCATGTTGCATCTGAAATACAGGGTAATAATTATATGATTGAGCAACTCCTGAAACATGTGGATAAAAGAAATCACCCTGTTTTGAACCAGCGATCTGTTGAATAACAACAGCCATTTTTTCTTCTTCCACTTTAAAATTAAATCCTTCGATATAATTAATGGCATCTTGTTTAAATACTGAGGCAAATATCAGTTTTATTGCAGTACAAAGTTGATACAACCTTACTTCAATATCCGGATGATTATTTGGCAGCATATATGTCTCATATACTCCAGCAAAAGGTTGACTTTGAGAATCCTCCAGCAGACCTGATGATCTAACTGCCAGGGGATAATTTATATGAGCTAATAGTTCTCGAAGATTATGTTTTAATTCCTCAGAAAGAGAATTCTCCAGAAAGAAGCTTTTAATATTCTGATCATTAGCAATTTCCAGAAATTCTTCCAGATTGTGTTTTGCGCAGAATTCATCAAACTCATTTGTTCCGATGATAAAAGTCCGGGGAATGCGAACAAAAAGTTCTTTATACTGTTTTTCCCAGTCCATAGAGACCAATAAAGCATTCAGGAAAGCTAATCCTCTTCCCTTGCCACCCATTGAGCCTTCTGAAAGACGTATTACAACATCATCCATATCAAGATATTGGGGATCAAAGCGTACCATTTTCCCGCGTAAACGTAATTCTTTCACTTCATGAAAAGCATTGATCAAAAATTCACGAATTGCTTCTGTTGAATCAAAATCTTCCACAGATACATGACGGATACGTTTGGCAACCAGAAATTCACCATGTGCTGCCAACCAGCCGGAAAAATGATTGTGCCGACTGTGATAAAGGAGTGATTCAACAGGAATATTTCGCAGCAACTCTTCAAAACGTGCCGTATCATCTGCCTTGCCAAAATAGTTTCCTGCTTTATCTCTAAATATAAAATCTCCAAATCCCAGGCTCCCTTTGATAAAGTGACGAATCTTTTCAAGATAACTTTTTGAGCTTTTATTCAGAAAACTAATGCCCAATTTCGCCGCCTGGTCGCGATTTACAGTTTCAGATGAATTCAATAATGCTGGAAGTGTGCTATTGTGAGATTTGATGTACTCGATAAGATTAAAACCAGCTTCCAGATTTAATTCATTATTTTGAGGAAATTTCACATCAGATATCACTCCAATAACGAATTCCTCATACTTATCAAAATATTCCACAGCACTCTCATAATCATGACATAATAGCACTTTTGGACGAGCTCTCATTTGCAGTCTTTTATTTACATCATCAAGCTCGGTATTGATAAGTCGCTGAGTCTGCTTCATTACTTCCTGATAGAGAACTGGTAAGAACTTAGAATAGTATTCGATCGAATCTTCCACAAGTATGATCACTCTAACCAAACCATTCTGAGTGTCATTAGCAACATTCCATTTATCCTCAATCTCTTTTACCATTGCCAGCAGTAAGGTCGAATCTCCATTCCAGGAAAACACATCATCAATATGCTCCATCTCGGTAGAGTTTTTATCAATCAGCATCAGGTCATTTTTAACATTCAGAAGCAGTAACACCGGCATATTTGGTTTTAATGCCTTGATCCGTTCAGCAAAATCCCAGGGACTTAAAGTACCAATTCGCATCATCGTAATAACAAGGTCAAAATTATAACTGTCAAGAATACTAAGTGCATCTTCACCTGTAGGAACAGAAATTATTCGGGGTGCTGTACTTAGATTCAATTGTCGATATTCACCAAAAACCTGTTCACTTAGTCTGCCATCCTGCTCAAAAATAAAAGCATCATAAAATGAGGATACTAATAATATAGTCCTGATCCTCTGCTTCATTAGTCTATGAAAATTGTCCTCACCAAACTTAAACCGTTTATAATATCTGCCTATATCATTCATCAATACCCCTAATACCAGATTTGCTGCTGATTGCGATAAATAAATATTCTCTCTTCTTTCTCAGAGTCCTTTTCCCGCAGCCAATACAATCCATTCTCTGGTATTTGCTCGAAATGCAGCTCATTCTTATTAAAAGTATCTTTTGCTGCATTCTTCCAACCCTTATGCCAGTAATAAAGCTCATATTCTTTACCGGGCTTCAAGTTAGTAATATCGTTTTCACCTGTTAAATTACTTATCTTCATGCGGGTAGTAGATCGCACTTCCATATTCTGAAAGCTTTCTGCCACTCGCAATTCTTCCCTTTCACCCTCATTATTTAGCAGAAATGTTTCTCCTGCAGGTAGCAGCTTATCATCAATAAAATATGCTGGCAAATAGACCAGGTCCATTCCCATGTTTTTAAATTCTGCTTCCCCGTCTTCAAGTTTACTCCAGGCAATTGCTTCCCAGTTTCCATTATTAAAAACTGCCAGATACAAAAAGCGCTGTGGGGGAGTTGCAATGCTGTCTACAGATACTGTAATATCAGTTGTGCTTACGTAATCATCTGTTACGTCTAGATAGCTCTTTCCCCGCAACCAGGCTGGAGCTTTTTCATCTTCTCTAAGTTGATTACCCAGGCTGGAAGGTTGTTCCGCAAACATTTTTCTATAAACCTTGGCAATCCGCTGCCGTAAGTTATAATTACCGGGATTACTCTCACAGCCCATAAAAGGAATTGCTTTACCATCCGGTGTGAGCACTGCATTCCAGGCATGATTATTGCCACTATCTGCCCAGTGAGGTGTATAATCACTGGTTACTGCTATCCCGTTAGCTCTCAGGGCATAGATAGCCAGATTGGTCATATCTTCACAGCGACCCTGACCACTCGCCAGCATCTGTGAAAAACTTAGATCCGTTGGATGCAGATAATATTTGGAATTAAATCTAAATACAGATTTCAAACTATCATTGATAATTGCTGCTGCTTGCACTGGATCACTTATGCCAGCTAAATAAGAGAATTTCTCTTTAAAATAAGGACGAAAGGAATCAAGAGGTTCGCTGCTGCCACGATACGGAAGAATATAATTCAAAAACGTATCTATATCATAACCATTACTCCATGGTAAAGACTGCCAGGCTCTGTAAGCTTCATCAATATTTTCTATTAATAAGGTTGAAGTGATAGTTTCCTGATCAGGCCAGGCTTTTTTAACGTGCCAGCTTATCTCACCATTTTCCTTTTCGATTTCATTTAAGGCATCTCGAGCCTCTTCAAGGCCAGCATACTTGCTGGCATCATATTCCAATTGCAATCCCTGTTCATTCTGGATTGCTACATCTACAAACAAATGCTGTGCCATATTCTCCAAAAGAAAATAAAGCGCTTGCAATTTTACTTCGTTTCCTTCTTTCTGATAATACCTAATGACCTTGAAAATTTGTTTGAAGTTATCACTGGTATGATTAATATTCTTTCGAACTCTTTGAGGACACCGCCAGAAAGGTAAATATTCTATTACTGTATAGATGATCCCTGTCAAGATAAGAAGAACCATGAAAATTACAAAAAATGACCTGCTATCCATTAAATTTCCTTACTTTTTATTGCAGAGATAAAAAAATCCTCCTGAGATTTGGATTGCAGTTTCCAGAATTCCTCGCCACCTATATAACTCTTTCCTTTTTCGACACAATACCTGCTCAAAGGTGTTCCGCCATCTCTATAAGGAAGATCGATTGCTGTATCGAAATCAACTCCTACGGCAAAATCAAGTAGATCTTCATTATCCATACCCAAAGGAGTAGTATTGATCAATACATTATAGAATCTACCTTTCAAGTTCTCTGGTATTATATATTCTACCTCATATTCTTTTGCCAGCACTAAAGCTGCGGGAAAATTACGTGAGCATATTTGGACTTTTGCTTTGCCATGGATCGCTTGAAGTGCGTTTTTGGCACTTGAACCGCTACCTAAGATCAATATTTTGCTATCTGATTTCATGATATTTCCTTCCTTAAGTATTTGTTTCATTGCTTTGAGATCAGTATTCGCTGTTTCTTTTTTCCCATCCCATAGATTAACAACTTCTCCTTCTTTACCTGCTAAAGCAGCAAGCTCCTCTTTATAGGGCATCGTAATGGAAAAGCCGTAGCAAGATTCCTTTCTACTGCCGCTATTTAACCAGGTTGTGAAATCCATCAGATCATTTACTACCAATGGAAAATATGTGGCATTTAATTGCTTTTTACTGAATAGAGTATTGAAATAGGCCAGGCCACGTGAGTTCACAACCTGTTTCCCTCCAATTATGCCCCCAATTAGATTAATTCCTGAAATGGTATGCAATCGTAGAGTCTCTGCTAGTTCTATTTCAAGTTGTCCTACTGCTGTTGGTTTCCCCTTCAGACTCACATAAGTGCCTTCTGCTCCTAAATGCCGATAAAAACATCTCTTTGATGATCCGTCATCTCCCATAAATGCAACCAGTACTTTACTTCCAGTTGTTCGGATCAATGTTTCGAGTCCCTGAAGCTTTATCCAGCTGTCACTTGCCAGTCCCAGCTTGGTATAATGGCAGTTACTCCGCTCAATATCAAGACAACGTCTTGCCAGGTCTGCTACATTCCAGTCATAATTATGCATATGGATAGAGAGTATTAAATTCCTTGTATCAAGTTTCAGCAGTTCCGGAGCACTCAATTTATAAAGCATAGAATGCTCTAAATCGACCAGACAATTGTAAGTATTTATCCAGTCGCAATAGAATTTGATCTTATCCGCCAGAGAAACTTTTTTCTTTTGTAGAACATCTTTGCTGCACTCACTGCGGTCACGCAGGGTTAATATTACCCGCTCATCGACTGTATCATGATCAAGAAATTCCCAATTACTGCAGAGATCCAGCCGATATTCCAGAAAATATTCAGGATATTTCGATCTTATTTCCAGTATTTCTTCTTTACTTTCAGGTATCAGACTTAGTACTATCATTTTTCATACCTTCCTGACTTTTTCGACTGTCAGCTAATATCAACTGCCAAATGCTTTCCACAAATTGAGGATTTATCTTCCAAAGTTCTGCCTTGGATTTCAAATCATTGATCAGTTCTATTTCACGATGAGTATCATGTATATTAAGATTCTTCATTAATTTATATTCACCAATTAATTTAATAATTTCATTCCTGCGTTTTAGGGCAAGTAAAATATCTTCATCTATTCTATCAAGCACTTCTCGATAATTATCCAGACTCCTCTCTTTACCTTCTACAAGATTCTGATAACTAACACAATCTGCCAGCACCAGACGCACCATTGCCTCAGCAACAGGAATAATTCTGAATATCAGGCAAGTATCATGCCTGCCTTTGATTTCTATTATTTGCTCTGTATTATCAACATCTACTGTCTTCTGCTTTTTTGATATTGATGAAGTGGGTTTCACAACCAAATGCATGATCACTGGTTCACCAGTGGATATACCTCCGATGATACCTCCACAATGATTGGTCAAAAAGCCTGATGCATCCATTTGATCATTTGACAGGCTCCCATGCCAGCCGGCAAGTTTAAAACCAGCACCAAACTCTATTCCCTTCACTCCTCCGATTGAAAGCAACGCCTCCGCAAGCTTTGCATCAAGTTTGCCAAAAACAGGATCTCCCAGACCTGCTTTGATATCACTTATCCTGATCTCCAATATCCCGCCCAGTGAATCTCCAGCTTCTTTGGCATCTGATAATTCCTGCAATACTGCATCATAAGTATTGGGGTCATGCCAGAATAATTGATTAGTAAACCCTTCCGTAAATGCTCCAGAGCGGATTTTGCCTATCTGTACTGGATAAGCTTCCACAATTATTGGTTTGATCAGCTCTTTAACTACTGCTCCTGCTGCCACACGTGCTATCGTCTCACGCCCGGATGCCCTGCCTCCACCGCGCCAGTCCAAAATCTTAAATTTTTGATACCAACTCCAGTCTGCATGTCCAGGGCGAAAAATGTCTTTTAGTAAAGCATAATCTTCACTGCGCTGATCTTCATTATATACTACAAGACAGATTGGCATACCGGTAGTTATACCATCAATTACACCGGAAAGTATCTTGATCCGGTCACTCTCCTGCCTGCTGCTGGTAAATTCAGTTCTGCCAGGACGTCTTCGTTCCATTTCCTGCTCTATTTCTTTTAGAGGGAATCTTATCCCGGGTTTGATGTCTTCCAGCAAAACACCTACTGCTGCGCCGTGACTTTCACCAAACCCTCTGATTCCCAGCCAGCTTCCAAATTTATTTCCATTCATATCAACATCCTAAGGAGGATAAGAATATAACTATTCTTTTCGTCAATTCATTTTTATTTTGAGCTGGCATCCCCTCGTTTTTCATCTGAATTTTATCCTCAACTCTTCAGAATAATTTATAAACAATCAGTCCCTTAAAAATGATTGTCTCTCTACTCCCATTAAGATGTCTGATAGTGTATAGGCAGGAATAACCTTCCTTTTTTTAAAGTAAATTTCAGGTCTCTGCCGCACAGGCAAAAATGCTCCGGAAAATTATCTGGATTGTCTCAAAAGCCCCACTATATGCCTTAAAGAAGCATACTGGTAACAAAGGGGCAACACCCGAGTAAGGCAAGGAGGCACGGCATGACATCTAAGTGTTATGCCGTTCATCCTTGCCTTACTTACTTCTTGCCCTTTTGTTGCCCCTATATTGCCAGAAGGTTAAAAGTAAGTTAGCATAATGGGTTCTTTTAGTATGGAAAAACATAATCTCTGCTTGATAATTAGCATACACAATAATTCCCTTGTTGGTCATTTAGATTACTCTTCAATGGTAAATTTCATCCTATATGAAGCAACTAAATTGATTAATATATAATGTAAACCTTTTTTGTGTTTGATTCTTTCTTCTCAGTAGCCTTTAGTTTT
>Ga0207996_1001797_pt1 | contig 14072 bp, 9 predicted proteins | sample AntAceMetag02UKG_FD_184773 | JGI IMG/M metagenome (GOLD analysis project Ga0207996, IMG submission 184773) | Saline lake microbial communities from Ace Lake, Antarctica - Antarctic Ace Lake Metagenome 02UKG (SPAdes) (version 2) | ecosystem: Environmental > Aquatic > Non-marine Saline and Alkaline... | reverse complement strand
CTTCTTCTTCGCTCTTTGTAACCATTATCACAGGCACGGAAGAATTGATCTTTCTGATCTCACGCAGAGTGGTTAAACCATCCATTCCGGGCATCATTTCATCCAGAAGAATCAGGTCGTATTTTTCATTTACTAACATCACGATTGCATCCGAACCATTGGAAACAGTTTTGACTTTGTAATCCCTTTCAGTCAAAAACAGCACAAATGGTTTCAGAAATTCTATTTCGTCATCAATCCATAAAATTTTTAAATGTCGCACAAATACCTCTTTATATTATTTTTTTTATTGAAGCTTTCTTCATATTTCAACCTCATCCCAGCCTTCTCCTATCAAGGAGAAGGAGTGCTTCCTCTCCTTTTAGGAGAGGATTGAGGTGAGGTTCAAAACACTCTATTTTTGCAGAACTCATCTTTTTTATTGTTGCATAAAATCTATTTATCCATTGGAGCATATATTTGTTCTTTTTTAGGAAACTCTCCTTCTTTTACATCATTAATGAATTTCTGGAGATTAGCAGGAATCTTATCTGAGAGGTTCATATATTTTTTCACAAATTTTGGTGAAAAATCTGCCATTCCCAGAACATCATGATAAACCAGAACCTGTCCATCTGTGAATCTTCCAGCACCAATGCCAATAGTTGGGATTGATAGATTTTCTGTAATTTCTTTTCCCAGTTTCTCAGGAATACCTTCCAGAACGATCATAAAAGCACCTGCTTGCTCAATAGCTTTTGCCTGCTCGAGGATTTTTTCCTGGTCTGCTTCTTTTTTCCCTTGAACCACATAACCGCCAAATTGATAGATAGATTGCGGCGTTAAACCCAGGTGTCCCACCACAGGAATTTCACAATCAATAATTGCTTTGATCGCTTCTATGCGTGAAGGTTTACCACCTTCCAGTTTTACGGCATTGGCATCAGCTTCCCGAATAAGCTTGGCAGCATTTCTCTTGGTCTCCTCATTAGAAACATGATAACTCATATATGGCATATCCACAATAATAAAGCTGTCTTTTGCTCCATTTCGAACAGCTTTTGCATGATGAACCATATCAGAGACTGTAACATTCAGAGTGTTCTCATAACCAAGAATAACCATTCCCAGGCTGTCACCAACCAGGATGAGATCGACACCTGCCATTTCCACGTATTTTGCTGAAGGATAATCATAGGCAGTCAACATAACGATTTTTTCGTTTTTATGTTTCATTTTTCTAAAAGTTCTTATTGAATTCATTTTTTTCCTCCACAAGTTTGTTTTCATTAACCCGCCTCATCCCAGCCTTCTCCTGCAAGGAGAAGGAGTGTTAAGGAGCTTCCTCTCCTTTTAGGAGAGGAGTGAGGTGAGGTTAGAAACTCTATTCTGCAGAACTCATTTGTTTTCATTTCTTAAAAAACCTGATTATCAAATTAATTAAGATACTTATTATAATCATAGTTGTTATTGGGAAGTAGAATCTGAAATTCCCTTTAACAATCCTGATATCACCGGGTAATTTTCCCAGATAATGAAATATAGATGTAAATCGCATTAATATTCCTGTAAGAATGATTAATAATCCGAGAATTATCAGGAATGATGATATTTCTTTCATACGAATCAATACCGTTCTTTATTTTCTTTTTGGAATCTATCACGTTCACTGTAAATGCAACCGCAATATTGTTGCCGATACATTCCTCGCTCTTTAGAAATCTTTATTCCTTCTTTCCAAAATTCCCTGAAATCCTGGTATAAAAAGTTTATTTTATATTCTTTGGCAAGAGATTCGCAAATTTCTTTTATCATCTCGTGTTTTTGAAATTTGCTATAAAGCAGGGTTGTGGTAAAAAAATCAAAGTTACCTTTTTTAGCGACAATAACAGCATATTTCAAGCGGTCATAATAACAACTTTGACACCTGTTATTTTCGCGGAAAGCAGCTTTTCTGAGAAATTCTTCAAGGTTGTATTCATCCTTATAGATCATCTGAATATTTTCTTTTTCTGAGAAATCCTGCAATGTTTTAAGTCTTTTTTGATATTCCAGAAATGGATGAATATTCGGATTGAACCAGAATCCAAAGATTCTAAATTTATCCTTCAAATGAAAATAAGGTGCTGCAAAGCACGGAGCACAGCATATATGAATTAAAATTTTAGCATTCATTTTTCTCATAGTAGATTAATATAGATTAACACTTTCCCTGACATTTTTTGTCTTATTTTATTTATCATTTTTTTGGATTCATCCTCCAAAGAATATTTCTTTGGGAACTCCATTTATGGAGCAAAATAATTCCATATCCAATATATTGAAATATATTAAATAGGTCAATTATAAAAAAAAAAGTTACTAGCGAGTACATTAAATTCCCGACATATTGATTTTCTCCTTCCGAACTTTTCAGTTCGGAAGGAGTAAGTGGTGTCGAGTGTAGTATGTATCCATTAATAATGCGTTTTGCTTTGTGTAAGATGACAAATCAGGAAAGAAAGTTGACTAATAATTACCAGATTTAAATTCTAACATTAATAATTTAACAAAAGAGGTTCTTATGGTTGGTTCGGAAGAATTCATTGAATTGACAAATAGATTGCAAAACCTTTTCCAGGAAAGAGATAATTCTTATACTCTCTGTGTTGTAATTGGTGAGATCGAATGTGCACTTCTCAGGTTTATTCATAAAATCAACAGACCTCTGACTATGAAGGAAATAGCCGAAATGTATGATATTTCCAATTCCAAAGTTACGCGTGTTCTGGATAATCTTGAAAGAATGAGATTTGTAGAACGGCAACCTTCGCAAATCGATAGAAGAAGCTGCATTGCTAATATCACCGAGGAAGGCAAAAAAATGGCTGAAGACACTAAATATAATCTAAACCAGCTTCAGAAAGAAGTGTTAAAAAAAATCCCGAAAGATGATATTCAAAAAACATATAATTATATGAAGCTTTTTATTGATGCTTATGAACATACTATTGAGAAATCAATGGAAATTTCTGATTTGAAAAAAGTATAGTTGTTTTCCGATTTTAAAGATTGGACTGGACTTCACAACGGATTTATCCGTAGCGGAGTTCAGTTAAAAAATATTCAAGTCCAGTTTTGCTTCCTGACCTGTGAAATCTTTCTTTTTTTTATTTCACTGGGTCGTTCCTGTTTGTCTCGGCGTAGCGTAGCGAATTTTTTTCAAAAGTTCATGGAAAAATGAGACTTTTATATTGCTGTTATTTACTAACTTATGAGCATAAAAAAATCACCCCTGATAATGCAGCATTATCATTGGGATGGTGAAGTAATAGAGTACTCTGGCTTTCTTTAAAAAAACTAAACTTGAGATAAAATGATTTTGGAAATGATTAAGAAAATAATATTTTGCTTTTAATGATTGCGGATTGTAAGATATTAAGTATTTAAATAAATTTGTTGCGAACTCTATTTGTAGAATTATTTTTTTATTAAAGCATACAATTGTGGAATTCTAAAAAGAATAATTATTGCTTATTTGCAACCCAACTGATTCAAATTACTAAAATATATTTAGAAAACTAAGTTTATTTAGATAAAAAGATAAAAAAATAAAGCCATACGTTTTTATCAATTTTTATTGGAAGTGTAACAATAATAATGAGATAGTTTATTAATTTGATTACGCTCTTGAAGCAGAGATTTTATTGTCATCTCGAGCATCAATTAAAATAATTTTAGAAATATCAATATCTTTATGTTCTAAGATTTTTAAAACTCTATTTTCTTCTTGTTCTGAGAAAAAAACTATTACTTTTATTATGTTTTGAGATTTAGAAGCTTTAGCGTAGATTTCAGCTTGTTTTAAAAGATTTTTTTGCAATTGAGAGTTTGATGCAAGCTTGAATTCTACAACTGTTTTGTCCCTACTACCATATGATACTATAAAATCTGCAGGACCGCGACCGTTATTTACTTCTTTATTGACATCATATAATGAATTATACCATGTAAGATCAAACATAATCTGAATATCTCTTTCTCTTTTTATGGGCTTGCCATTGTAATAAAAGAATTTGTAGCCATCTCTATCCTCAATTACATGTTTAAAAAATTCAATCCTTGCTTTTACTTCAAGTTCAGAGTTTGTAAAATCAGTGTTTAATAATTTAGGTATAATGAGCTCTACATTCTTATTAAAAGCATTCGATGCATATCTGATATTATAATTAGATATATGAATGGCTTGATCACCGTGAATTTCCTTCATTTTTATGTAATAATCCACTAACTGAGGAAATTTATATAAAGTTGCTTGTGCAGCACGATCATAATCTTTCTTTGTTGGTTTATTGCTAAGTCTGGATTGGAAATAGTTATTAACTTGAGATCTTAAAGCTTCATTTTCCATTGCAGATGGTATTTGTTTAAAATCCTTTATAATATCATGTTTATTTATCCAGTTATCATCTTTTGTTAAAATATCTTTAGGAGTTAGAAGAACAAAATCATCCATAAAACAAGGAAGGGTATAAGTGCGAGACTCCCATGACATTGTAGTATAGTTAAATATAGTTTTTCCTACTGTGAATTTTTTTAATAAGTCTGCAGCAATGTTTTCTTTTGAAAAATCTTCAGTGTATTTAAGCAAAAAATGTTTAATCATATTAGTTGTAAAATCACTTATCATATCTCTACCAACACCACGATGAATTAAGCAAAGTTTTTCTAAATGGCTACCTTTAGTAATTTTTTCCACACCGAAATTTGAAAAAATTGAATTCAAATTTAAGTTAAGTGCTTTTGCAAAACCTAATCCTAATCCTCTGCCTATATTACCTTCGTAACAAAATCCAAACCAGTTTTGTTTCACTTCAGAAAATGTGTACCATGCTTTTAATAGCCCTATATCAATAGTACTTGAAACAGATTGCTCTTTAAGAAAAAAAAGATAATTAATAATGCTTTCATGTAGAATTTTGTACTCATCTTTTTTACTATTAAAAAGAAGGAACGGATCAATAAACAAGGGTAATTCAATAAATAATGATATGTTAAAAGCACCATAATCTTTTAGAGATAATGGATCCACTTCAAAGTAATCGCTAAAAAACACTTTTGCTCTCCTTTATATTTTTATTTCAACTATCTGCAAAGTATCATTTCCTAAAATATCTACGACTCTAACTGCGATTTTGTATTTCCCGGATTCCTGGTAGGTGTATTCTGAAGAAGTGAATTCGAGATCGTTAGATTTCTTGGAACGGAACGATTGCCATTCGTTTTCGAAAATATAATTTCCAGTCCAAACCTTTTCTTTTTTTCCATTTAATTTGATTTTTTCTTTTTTGCTTTCGTAATCGAAATCTACAGCCCAGTAATCTATCCAATCATGCCAATTCTTTGTTAGGATTTCACGTTTCAGGATACCTTCTTTATCTTTGGTGATTTTGGTTATCTGACCGCTTTCTATAACTACTTTTGTACTGCCTTTTTTAAGACTTTGTTCTACTTCGAGAAGGTCATCCTGAGTATATTGAGTAACGAAATCTTTGAGCTCTACAGTAACGTTTTTATTTTTTATTGTTGGTTTTACTTCGAGATAAGCTACATCATAAAATTTGACCTGACCTTTTTCTACTGCTCTTTTATCAAAAACTTCCCGGGGAATATTTTTTAGAACGAGATTAACTCCATATTCTGCCAAATCTTGTTTGATGTAAGGCTTTAAACCCATCTCGAATTCGAAGCCAAGAACATCTACTTTAGTAATTGTATTTTCAACACACTCTTCAAGAATATCCTGAATTATTGATTTTGTTACAGGGAAATCTATTGGACCTACGTAAACTAATCTTTCGCTTTTTTGACCTTGAAGTGTTTTGAAACCTGAAATTCGTTTTGCTTTATACCCTTGCAGAATTAAGGAAAGATATTGCTCGTGTTTTATTTCAAGTTGTTTCTGTTGTTCTTCTTCCGATAAATTTGTATTTACATTGAGGAAATAACGGCGCTCGTATTTACCAAGATTTAAAATTTCAAAAGAACGGAAATCCTTGCCTGCTTCTTTTAATTTTCTTTGAACTTTTATTATTCTTTTACGGGTTGTGTGAATAGCAAACCTGCCTAAATCCGCTACTATCCATTTTCTACCAAGTTTTTCTGCTACTGCTGCTGTGGTGCCTGAACCGCAGAAAAAATCACAGATAATATCACCTTCATTTGAACTTGCTTTAATGATGCGCCCAAGTAATGCTTCTGGTTTTTGGGTGGGGTAATTTACTCTTTCATCTGACATAACATTGATATAATCCATTACAATCCAATCTCTTGGTTTAGCTCCTTTTTTAGTATCTAAATAGTCAATTCTACATAATTCAGGATTCGATTCAAGCCACTTAATTTCGATGTCTGTATTATTTTGAATAGGGGAACCATTAATGTTTCTACCGTGTAAACGAAATGATCGACCTTCTTTATCTTTATAACGATATTTGTTTTTTGTGGATTCAGTTAATTCAGATGTGATTCGTTCCCAGTGGAATTTGTTGCTATCAGATTTACTGTAAAAAAAGATATTATCGTGCCTCCGAACATAATGATTAGTTGATACAGCCATACCTCTATATGCCCAGATTATTTCATTCTTGAATAAACCAAAACCAAATATATCATCTAATAAAAGTTTCAGATAAGAACTTACTCTGTAATCACAATGCACATAAATAGAACCATCATCAGCAAGCAAATCGTGCATAAGTTTTAATCTTTCATACATCATCGCAAGGTAACTGGAAATTCCTCTACCCCAGGTATCACGGTAAGCAATTTCTTCGAGGACAGTTTGTTTTTTTGTTACTTCATCATTTCCAACTTTTACATCGAAACTAAAATCCGCACCAACAGCAAAAGGTGGATCAATGTAGATAAGTTTAATTCCACCTTGCTCTTCAATTTCCTTTCGAAAAGGGCCGTTTGCGAGCGAAGAAAGGATAAGCTTATTATCACCCCAGATAAGTTTGTTCGTCCAACCTGTTAGTTGCCTTCCGCGAGCATCCATTTCAAAGAAATCAAAAGAAGTTTCTCTATTTTCATATTTTTCTTTTCGTGGTTCGTCTATATTTTCAATGGAATGAAAGGGAAGAACAACATTGGAAACTTCCTCGTTTCTACCGTTCCAGAAAAGAAAAACATCTTCATCGTCTTTTGCCATTTTATATAGATATTCTTTGGGAATGGTTTTGCCTTCTTTAATGCTGTTTATCACAATATCTTTTTCTTTTTCGGAAAGCAGGTTTTTATCTTGGGTCATTCTAACTCCTTTTTCCAAAATGCAATTTACTAATCAAATAAAGAAATTATTCTATTTCAATTAGATACATGCTCTCAAATAGATTTATTCTTTTTAAAAGTCAAATAAAAATACCAATTTTTTTAAGTTAAAAAATTATCTCACAACATCTATTTCAATTCTCCATTTTATTTTAAATGCAATTTGCTAATCAAATAAAGAACTTTATACCTTTCAGTAAGTTGCGAGATAACATAATCGAAATGCAACTTACTAATCAAATAAGATTAAACCCAGAAAGGGGTATATCTCGTATATTTTTTTGATTTACTTTTCGGATCATCTAATTTAATTAAATTTACTTTCAATGTAGAATCAATAATCCTACTTACTATTGCCATATTACGAGCATCTATTTGGAATCTTTCTCTTAAGGATTTGTTAGTCATTTTTTCATTTGAAACATATTTCAAGCAGCAATGCTGATAGCAGGCACGAATTTTATCTTTTCTGTCCATCTCTCTTAATTTCTTAAAGGCAAAAACCACAGCTTTTGTATGTTTTTCCATAACCAGGAAATCAGGAGGGGGAAGGTGCATTGATTCAACCTGAAAAATTGCTTTATCGATTCCACTACCTCTTTCTTCACAAATACCGATTCTACGCATAAAAGAAGCTAGTTTTTCATTTCGAGATTGATATTCATCTATGAATCTGTCAGTTGTAATAATTGGTTTACCCGGGTTTGATATTTCAATTCTATCGGAGAATATCTCAACCATAACACTGGTTCCGGTAATTGAAAAATCCTGATGAATCAAAGCATTTGCAACTAGTTCTTTAATACAGATCGGTGGGAACATTATGATATTTTTTCTGATTGCTTTATCAGTTTCTTCAGTAGATGGCAATTGGTCTAATATGTAGTTCAGCAACTCTTCAAAACCAACAGCGTAACCTCTGGAAATTGTCTTATCTTTTTTTGTTTTAATCCTGTTTTTATCTTCATATACAATTACTCTTACAGTTTTTCGAGAAAGTGAATCGAAATCATCCAGATTCTTTGCCAGCAGAATTGCACCCGAATTAGTAATATGAAAATGGGGTTTATCTTTAACAACAAACTTTTCGCTTAATAGTTTTTCAATAACAGCATTTCTGGTGGAAGGATATGGTAATTTCAATAAATCATAACACTTTGGGGTATCAAGAAGTTGTACGATTTCTTCTGCTGTTGCATTATACTTTGCAATATCGTATTCAAAAATTTCCTTTAGAATTATATTCCATATCTTCTTCTCTTTTTCAGGATATTCACTTAACAGTTTTGTATAACTTCCGATCCTGATATATGCCTGATTCTGAAATCGTGATAATTCATTTCTTGCTGCCGGTATTTCGAAAATAATAACTGGAACACCTTGATATTGAAATTCATGAATGTTGAAATCGATTTTCGGATTCAACATTTTCATAAGCCAATGTTCGATCTCTTCATTGCCTTTTTTTGTATTTTTAGGTGAAAAAGAAGTACCAATAATTTTGTGTGTTTTGTCTTCAACACCAAAAACAAGATAACCAAAATCCTGATTATGCAAACAAGCACTATTTGATAATGCTGATATTCTTTTTCCCAATTCGGGAGGATTATAATTGCTGTCTTTGAATTCTATACACTCAGTTTCTTTTGAATAACCGGTTAGATATTTTAATAAATCGGTTAATTTATTTTCAGTCATATTTCTTATGCTCCGTTATTTCCGAATTAATTTGAAATAAATCTATTATATTTTGGAAAGAATTAATGTCTTTTTTGTATTTATCCCAATCTTTCTGCATAACATACAGAGGATAGTATTTGTATTTTGTTTTATATTTATTTACATCGTTACACCAAACTTTGAGACGATTAATTTTTCTGATATCATCGAGATCTTCTCTGCCTTTTGTCTCAATAACATAAATGGTTTTATCATCTTTTTTTACAACAAAATCCGGATAATAATTACTGATATTTCCATCTTCGTTCTGGTATTCTATCTTAAAATGAATGTTGAGAATGTTCTTAATAAAAGAAATAAGGTCATCACAATTATCAAGAAAGCTGGCAAATTCAAGTTCAAATTTGGAATCACCTACAATCTTATTGAGAATAGATTTTTTTGGAGTTAGATAATCCTGGTTATTGTAAATGGAAGGTTTAACTTTGCGGAGTTTGATGTAGTTTTTTACTTCTGCAGAACCGGAATCTGAAATTGTAAGCTTGGAAATAGCATCTTTGAAAGTTGTGAAGATGATTTTTTTGGGGATAGGTTCAGAAAGGTTTCTAAGAATGTTTTTATCTTTTAAATCAACAACTTCCGTGAATAATTTGAATTTTATAAAATCTCTTACTTTTGGATAAAGAACTTCGAAACCACTAAACAAACGACTTTCTTTGAGAACAGCATTAGTAAAAAAAGCGACTACATTTCTGAAATCGATATGAGATTTTTCGAAATCTATTTTATGAGAAAATTCATCATCAAGATTTGTGAATATGATCTCGCGAAATTCTTCTTGTTTGAATTTCCAGACATTTACTTTTTTGTTTTGAAATTCATTAATATCGATCAATTCTAATTTTTTATATTCACGGTAAATTCGAGGTGTGAGAACAGGAATTGGAATATCCAAATTATCGAAATCTTTCTCAGGATTATCTTTATCAGGTTCAATAATAAGAGATTGTTTTGGTTTATATTTGCTTCCCATAGGACGATAGCCAAGTTCAACACCTTCTTCTTTGATGGATTCAACAAATTCAACAAATGCATCTGTGCCGATAACAGCGAGTTCTTCAATAACATCCATGGAGAACATTTTTCTGAGACCTCTACCAATTGTTTGTTCGGGAAGAATCTTACTGGAATCTGAATATGGACGTAAACCAACTACGGTTGTAACATTTTTTACATCCCAACCTTCGCGAAGCATAAGCACTGAAACAATCACTTTGTAGGGACTTTTATCGGAATCAACTTCGTTTGCTGCTTTTCTTAAATATTCTAATTCTTCTTTAGATTTTTTTGAAGGTGTTTTCTCTATTACTTCACCCTTTTTATTTGTGTGAATTACAAGGACAGATTTATTAAATTCAGGATAATTTTGCTCAAGATATTCAGCTACTTCATCGCTTTGTTTTGTTTTGGTGGTCATTATAAAAAGAAGAGGGATTTTGATTTTTTTGAATTGATCATATTGTTTTTTCCATTCTACAACGCCAAGATTGATATAATCTTCATATTGTTCAATAAAATCATCTGATTCTTTTTCCTTGAGTTTTGCACGTGAAGCTAAATCGGGAAGAACAAGACTTTTAACTACATTGTGTTTGATTGCTTCAACCAGTGGATAATCGCAAATTGTTTGAACAAATATTTCACCTTTTCGATGTTTCGGTGTTGCAGTAAAATCTACTTGCAGCGACAAACCGTGATTCTTCTGTAGTAAAGTATTATGAATATCTTCGATGTTTTTGAACCAGGCAAGACTTTCATCATGAATATGATGTGCTTCATCATTAATTATGAGAATATCCTTGATCTTATCGCTTCTGAGTATTTTGCCTAGATCTGTTCCTTTATCTTTATCTGCATCAGGACTTGGTTTTGAACCGCCGAAATAATCAAAAACATTATCATCCTCGAAACTTGTTTCTTTATGCGAAGAAAGAAAAACTCTGTGAATATTTGTAAGAAAAAGATTACCTGCAGGAGAAATGGCTTTTACTTCATCTTGAATATGAACTGTGAGTTGGAAATCGGATTGCCAATTTCGATCGGAAAAACCATCTTCCGGAAGTATTGGATCTTCTTTAAAAATTTTAAGACCTTCAAAATCTTTTTTGAGACGATTGAGAACGATAATATTGGGTGCAATCAGTAAGATATTTTTAGAAAGTTTTGAATCAGCTTCATAAAGTTTATTGAAATAAGACCAAGCTGTTACAAGGCTGGCAACTTTGGTTTTACCTGAGCCGGTTGCCATTTTAATAACATAACGAGTCCAATTTTCATAGAACATACCCGTGCTAATTCTACCGGAAGAATCAAAACGCATTAAATTATATTTGTCGTGTGCTTCAACAACTTCGTAAAGATAGATAATTGATTCCATTGCTTCTCTTTGTGAGAAGTAATATCTAAAAGGTTTTTCTACACTTTCAACAATGTTTCTGTGTTCGGTTTGGAACCAATGTTTAAAAAGCTGTTTTGTAGTTTCGGTTGCACCTTCATAATTCTTTAATCTCCAATCGAAAACAGCTTCGCGAATTTTGTGTACTAATGGTGGAAGCAATTGTGTATAAGCAAATTCTCTGAATTCTTTACCGGAAGGAACCCATCGGGTATCGGGTGGCATGATACTATAAGGATCATAAGTTTTTGTTTCTTCTGGCATAATCAAACCTTACGCAAAATTCATTTCAACAAAACATTTAACAATTTCGATACCTTTATCATTGATTTTAAATATATAATTTTAGGGAAATAATCGAACATTTCTATAAAACAGGTACAAGCAATGGTTAGAAGAAAAAAAATAACATTCTAATAGCCTGATGATAAACCTAATATAACAAAAAAAGAACCTAATAATATTTTTAGATCGAAAAATGAAGATCTATGTTTTGCATAATATAAATCAAAATCATAAAGGCTATCAAAATCGAATCTAAATCTATTACTAGATAAAATCCAAATGTTAAGAATACCAGGTTTAATATTTATTAATAATTTAATTTGTTTATGAGTTAGTTTATTAGAAGTAATGTCATAATCTAAAATACGACTACGACCAACTAGTGACATATTACCTGTTAATATACTTAATAAAGATGGTAATTCATCAAGGTTAGTAGATCTTAGAAATCGACCAACTTTAGTGATTCTTCGATCATTTTTCAAAGGTAATTCATTGCTTTTGTAATTATGTTCATAATCCATGGTACGGAATTTATAACAATAAAATATCTTACCTTTATAACCGATACGTTTCATTTTATAGAATATTGGACCTTTATCATTAACTTTAATCATTATTGAAATTAGAAGAAAAAATGGTGAAAATATTAATAAAGATATAAGAGAAAACAGAACATCAAAAAGACGTTTGTGGATAAAATAGAATTCATTAGGTTTTTTAATAGAACCAATTTGATGATTAAGTGATTTATATTTATCGAATTTAGATATTGTGTTTTTTAATATGGCATTACTGAATAAAATAAATGAAATAGAAATTCCAATCATTGAAATAATTGCTGATAAATTTGCTATTGAATTATTCATAATAGTCCACGAATTTTTCAAAATTACGAGAGTATTTAAACTTATAAATAGGTGCTATAAACAGAGGAAAAACTACAGATACTAATGAAAATGGATATACATTAAATCCAACATTACTACTATATATCATACCAAGAATAATAAAGTCAGCAACAAGAAGAACAACTAAAAATATTCTTAGTAAAAACTCAAAATAGTTTTTTTTACCATCAAGATTAATGTTAAGATTAATAACACACAAATAAATGCTATAAAATAATATTTCTGGCAATTCTGCAATCTGACTAAAACTTATCAATCCTTTTTTGCTCATAAAAGAGACGAATATCCTGATAAGTATAGGAGAAAAAGGGAGAAAGATATTTATTAATAGCCAACGAGTAAATGATTTCATAATTTATATTAGAGTATTGGATTTATATATAATTTTCATTATCTCAATATTATCATCTAATAAAAGACTATTCATTATATCTCCGAATAAAGAAAATAATAAGATTTTAAATCTTTTTTAGAAAATTTATTTCACGATAATTAAGTCAATATAAAAAAAAGTGTGACAAAAGGAAACAAGGATTCAATTAGGAATTAGGAATTGTAAATTAGTAATTAGAAGATAGTTAGGGAGATAGGGAAAAGAGTTTTTAGTTAAGAAAAAGTTGACGAGAAGTAGTGTAAATTTTTTTAAAAGCGTGCAAGTGAAAATGTATTCACCAGCAGCTACCGGTTCCTCTGAATTCGAGAATTTTTTTTACCAACCTTCCAATGCTTCATTCAACATTGCCAGGGTTTGTTCTTCTTTATATCCAAGCTGCTGCATTGCGCCGGAAGGGCAAACAGCTGCACAACTTCCACAACCTTTACAGAGTCCGGAATTTATATGAGCATATTCTTTTCCATTTTGCCAGAACAACTCCGGTGCTCCATAAGGACAAACAGCGACACACATGCCGCAGCCTGCACACATATCAAGATCTACTTGTGCAATATATGCTTCCGACATATATTCATCTGAGCAGATAATGGAACATGCTCTTTCTGCTGCTGCTTTAGCCTGTGAAATTGTTTCTTCGATTCCTTTGGGAGAATGAGCAAGACCGGCTAAGAATAATCCTTCGGCAGCGAAATCTACAGGACGAAGCTTAACATGAGCTTCCATAAAGAAATTATCTTCATTAAGGGGAAGTTTCAGCATTTGAGAAAGTTCTCCGGCATCTTCCTGGGGAACCATTGCAGCAGCCAGGATCAATTTGTCAGGATAGATCATAACTTCCTGATTTAAAACATGATCCTCAATCGTAAGTGTTAATCCTTTTTCATTCAGAACCATTCGCTTTTCGTCTATTTCTACGACTGGTTTTGCATCTTCTTCATACCTGATGAAAATAACACCGAGTTCCCTTGCTTTCTGATAGAATTTCTCATAAAAACCATAAGTTCTGATATCTCGGTAAATAATATAAACATTTATTTTCGGATTCAATTCTTTCAAG
>Ga0207996_1001796_pt1 | contig 14079 bp, 16 predicted proteins | sample AntAceMetag02UKG_FD_184773 | JGI IMG/M metagenome (GOLD analysis project Ga0207996, IMG submission 184773) | Saline lake microbial communities from Ace Lake, Antarctica - Antarctic Ace Lake Metagenome 02UKG (SPAdes) (version 2) | ecosystem: Environmental > Aquatic > Non-marine Saline and... | reverse complement strand
AAAGAATCACCTCCGAGGCATATAAGATTGCCCAGGAGAAAATGGGTAAGGCGGATGCCGAATCTACCATGATCTATGCCCAGGCCTATAATCAGGGCCCCGAATTTTACTCCTTTGTTAAATCGTTAGATGTGTATGAAAAGACCATGGATAAGGAAAGCTCGCTTCTCCTTTCAACCGATTCGGACTTCCTGCAATTCTTCAAGAGTTACAAGGCAGAAGAGATAAACTAACATGCACCCCGCCTCAGGCGGGATGCCCAAAAAGCTGTCTCCCTGGACGAATCCAACTCCAATGCTCATTCGGCATTGGAGTTCGCTTATCTCTGGATGGGCATGCTTGATAAGGCTTTAGCTGAAGGAAAGAAGGCAATCGCGCTCGCCCCCAACGGGGCAGATACAAATGCGATTTACAGCTTCACTTTGCTGTCTCTGGGCAGGTATGAAGATGCCCTTGCTACAATAAACAAAGCGATACATCTCAACCCTATTACCCCCATGTGGTACCTCTTAGCACAAGGAACAGCTTATGGAAATACAGGGCAGTATGAGGAGGCGATTACGGCATATAAAAAAGCTCTCCTCCTCAACCCAAAATACCTGGTAGTGCTACATCGTTTGGGTACAGTGTACAGAATGGTGGGCCAATATAAGGAGGCCATCGCAGCATTCAAGAAAGTGATCCATCTCAATCCTAACTATCTCCGTGCGCACATCGAATTGGCAGCCAGTTATAGCCTCACAGGCCAAAAAGAGAAGGCTCATGCGGAAGCCAAAGAAGTCCTCAGGATAGATCCCGAGTTCTCTGTTGACAGATGGGTAAAGACTGAGCCTGGAGCCATCAAAAGCCTTAGAAGAGATCAAAAGGATGTTTATATCAACGCCCTGCGCAAGGCTGGTTTGAAATGAGACGAATATGAGTCGTGGGGGAATGAGACCGGTGCAAGGAACCCTGTTCTGTATGGCAGTTTTGTACCTGAAAAACCAAAAGGGTTAATCGAGATTTTCCGGTATTTGGGAGAATCCTCTGATGCAACCTTACCTGCTATGTAGGTTGTCAAGTTATTTTTCGAGGAAACCCTCTTTTTCTTCTTTTTATATTTGGTTAGTCTTTCGCCTCCGCAATAGCAGTTTTGTTTCCTGTGCGAGAATGGGCCCCCAAGTAGCTCGTCGGAGCACAGGAAACAAAACTGCGGGTTTCCTCCTCTCCCAGGGTTTTGGACTTTCAGGGAAAAGAGAGAGCTTGAGATTTCTTAGATCTTAACCCAGATGGAACAACCTTTACCCAGCCTGCTATTCGTGGTCGAAAGCCACAAGAGATTTACTCGTTATAAAGTATCAGGCGCCGGCACCCTATATTCGAGGTCCTTCCATGAAGGCCACAGGTAAGTCAACGCGGTCACCTGAATAAATGGGCATTTTGTTCCAAATGGGGCAATACTTTTGTTATTGGGCAGAAATCTAAATGGGTTCCTTGATAATTGTATAATGGTCCTACTGATCAAATGTTATTAAGCAGCTTTCTGGAAATCAAGTTCATAAGGCACCTGGTCAAGGAGTATCCTTCTGATTCGACCGCTAAGGTTTCTGGCTACTGCAACAATGGCCCTTTTACCACCGCGTTTATTTTTAATCTTTTCGTACTTCCGTCCCATTTCTGGATCTTTTCCAATTAGAGTCCAGCAACATTCAACGAGTGTGGTTCTTACCCGACCATTACCGGCGTGCGTAATGTGTCCCATTCGAATATGCTCACCGGTAGAATACTGAGAGGGAGTCAACCCAAGATAGGCGGCAAGCGCATCAGCGGTTTTAAACCGGGTGATGTCCTGTAATTCAACCAGGATTTCTATGGCACTCAAAGGACCGATGCCGGGTGTGGTTGTCAGTAGAGCCACCCGCTGGGCATATTTCTCGTCCTTAGCGATTTGAAGGACATCCTTGGTGAGTATTTTCTTCTCAGCGTTCAGGTAGTTAAAGAGATCTACATGGGCCTTAAGAGATCTGTTGAGGGCTTCATAACCGAGATCAAGCTTCAGAAGCCAATTCATGAAAACCCCGGTCCAGTGCTGGGTGCTTTTGAAAGGAATTTCTATACTGTTAAACAATAGAAGGCTTTTTATTTGGCGCATAACATCTGAACGATGGTAAAGGATTTGACGTCGGGTCCTTACTAACTGACGCTGAGCCCTCTCCTCTGGGGAAAGAACCCACACTGCCTTGAGCATATTGCTTTCAAGCAGCCGGGCCAGTTTGAGACTGTCCTTCTTATCTGTCTTTACCTTGTTCCCGCTTTCAGTGGGGATAAGGGATGGAGGTGTGACAATACATTCAATCCCATCATCCGTAAGACGGTCATACAGATCGAATCCCCCGGGGCCGGCTTCGTAAACAATACGCACGTGATTGCCTTTAAACCGGGACAATATTTTCTTGAAAGAATCGTAGGTCGGCCTTACAAGAGTTATGGCCAGAACCGTATCTCCTTCAACACGAGCGGTGATTCTCCAGGATATCTTGTGCATGTCAATACCGATGTTGACTGTTTTCCCCTTGAAATTGATCTTGTTTTTCTTTACTTTAGTGGCCATGGGAAGTTCCTCCTTTGTTATGAGATTAGATTGTTTTAATGACTTTTATTAACTCAAGAGGAACTTCCCTACAACCTAAAACCTATCATAGTCTCTATATAAAGTGCGCGTTGGATTTTTCAGGCAAAAAAGCTAACTTACGTCTGGCACTCTTGAATATTTTTGGCGAATGTGCCATGCTGGGTTTATGCACGTTACTCTTCACACGAGGGTACTGTCAGATACCAAAGAAATCCTGACCTTTCCCAAAGCCCATTTTTTTCTTGACAGAAGTCATTTTTTGTTGTTTTATCAGATGTAGGTATTCTTACTAAATATCAAACCTCTATCCAGAAGGTTACCAAATGAAAAAAGACCTCAAATTCTATATGTCCTGCTCCTAATAGGGCATAGTTTGCCTGTTGGGAGCTAAAATTTTCTTATAGAGAAAGCCAAACCATCAAGAGATGAAGACGGAAAGCCATCCAGGCCGAAGGCATTGCAGAAGCCAATGGCATTCAGAAGTGGAAATGAGCTTCATATGGGAAAAACGGTCAGGTAGTGGCCGGGGTCGATGACCTCATCCAGTTCATTGGTAGCAAGGTCATCGTAGGCAAAAACATCACAACATCATTCAAGGAGGTATTATCAATGAAACCGGAAGCTCAAGTGAGAGTTAAGTATGGCGTTTGGGGTATTGTTGTTGGAGCAGTCATCGCAATGATTATCGGTTTTGCGTGGGGGGGTTGGAAAACCTCCGGCACGAGCAAAACCATGACCGAAGAAGCGGTTTTGGCGAGCCAGGCGGCGATCTGCGTCGCCCAATTTATGAAGCAACCGAATCATGAAGAGAAACTGAAAGAATTAATGAAGTTAGACTCATGGAAGAGAGCTGAGTTCATCAAAAAGGGGGGCTGGGATAAAATGCCCGGGCAAAAGGAAGAGGCTGACTATGCTGTTGGCCGAGCATGCGCCGATGGCCTTGAACTTCTTATGAAGAAATGAGTTGGTTGTTAAATTTTAGGGAAAGATTATTTAAAAGAACAAAAAGCAAGTCCCTATATTGGAGAAAATTTACACCATCGTGCGACTATATCTGATCAACCCCTCCAACCCGCTTGTAAGCATCGTCAATGTCAAGGAGAGTCGGTGGAACCGCTACCGCGTGTGGAAGCCGCTCAGCCTTATGGTTCTTGCGGGCCTGACCCCTTCGGAGTGGGAAATCTCGATCGTGGACGAGAACCTCGGTGCGCCGGACTATCCGGCCATGCCCCGGCCGGACCTGGTGGGCATTACCGCTTTCACCTCCCAGGCGAACCGCGCCTATGAAGTGGCCACTCACTTCCGGCGTCTGGGCGTACCCGTCGTCATGGGCGGCATTCACGCAACCATGTGCATGGAGGAGGTCATGGAGCGCGTGGACTCGGTCGTTATGGGGGAGGCGGAGGGCATCTGGTCTCAGGTCCTGGCGGACGCACGGAATGGCGGACTGAAGGGCCGGTATGACGGAGGGCTCGCCGAGATAAGCCATGTGCCGATCGCCCGTCATGATTTGCTGGCTACGGGATATGCCTGTGGGGCCATTCAGACCACACGCGGCTGTCCATTGAACTGCAGCTTTTGCAGCGTAACGGCCTTCAACGGGGCTCATTACCGGCAGCGACCCATCCCGGATGTCGTGCGGGAATTCAAGTCGATCCGTGAGAAACATGTTCTGGTGGTGGACGACAACCTCATCGGAACACGCCCTGACCATATCACCCGCGCCAAGGACCTGTTCCGTGCCATGGCACAGGCGGACCTGCGAAAGCAATGGGTTGCCCAAGCCACCATTAACTTTGCCGATGACGAAGAACTCCTGGGGTTGGCCGCGAAGGCCGGGTGCATGGGCGTGTTCATCGGCTTTGAATCCCCCACACCGGAAGGGCTTCGGGAGCTCGGCAAGAAGTTCAACCTTCTGAAGGGCCGTGATTTCCGGGCCTCCGTGCGGCGTATACAGCGGCACAACATACTGGTCGCGGGCTCTTTTATCATCGGTCTGGACATAGACGAACCGGGCATCGGCAAACGTATCGCCGAGGTGGCCATCCGGTATGGCGTGGACAATCTCAATGCCCTGTTTCTAACGCCCTTGCCCGGCACACGCCTGTGGGACCAGATGACATCGGAGGGCCGTATCGTCCTCGATACGTTCCCGGAGGACTGGAAATATTACACGCTGACCTTCCCGGTGGCCCGGTATAAGCATTTGTCTCTGGACGGCATCATCGAAGAAATGATCTCCTGCGACCGGAACTTCTACTCCATGCCGCGCATTCTACGCAGGATTTGGAGCAGCTTTTGGCAACGCCGCAAACCGCTGATCAGCCTGGTGGGCAATTTCTCATACAGGAACAATTTCCGGCTGAACCGTAAGGCATATGCAGACTTCAAGTCGTATGTGAAAGCTGGGGGTTTGATCTAATAGAAGTCCCGGAGAGGTTTTTTACCTTGCCTGAAAGGATATCAGTATCAGATTAATGGTCAGGACTAAAGAGTGGCAACATTGCTCTTTGTATTCGTGAAATAAAGATGCTCAAGAAAGCAGGTGACCAGATGGATGCTCTGAAACTGGCAGAAAAAGCAAAGAAGCAAAACATCATCGATATGGCTGTTGGGTCTACTGCCATGATACCATTGTTCCAAGAACGTTCAGCCGATCTCATCAAAGAGAAACTGGCAGATTTATTTGAACGCCTTGACCGGATCAGTTCAGATCAAGACTTCAGTAAGATGCACAGAGACTTCTGCCAATGGTTTGTTAAAACTATCAGGTTGGCGAAGACCGAGGAACCTTCATCATATGGTCACGCTGCAAAGGTTCTCGACCTCGCTCTCAAGGTCTATGTATACTACTGCAACATGCCAAGTCCAGCAAAAGCGGAGTCCCTGATGCCAAGGTTAAATGGGGCCATTGATACACCAATCCTTCGCCTTCTGTATAAGAAACTGGAGGATATTTACAGGAAGTCTTACCCCCGCATTATTTATGGACGATTAATATGATAGACAAGGAAGACTATGATTTGTTGCAGAAGGTCATTCGTCAGGATATCAAGGACTCCTTTGACGATAATATATTGCCTGTTCAATATGATGACATTATGGGGCGACGCTTGGATCGGTGAAGTCGTGTCCGACAGGGGGTAAGCCCCAATCGCATCTTTGTCTGTTTAAATCATAGCATTCGGAATAGAAAATCATCACCATCTTGACCGCGAGGAAATTGTCGTCATGTCCTTTAAAGAGAATCTAAAGGCCAAAATCAAGCTCGACAGGCTTTTGCAAAAGCTCGTTTCCACAATGAAGGAGCCGCCTGGAAAGTGGTGGGTGGACAAGGTCCTCGCCCAGGAACTTCTCGACATGACCGATCTTGAGCACAAGAAGTTCAGAGATCTTCATCTCTACATACGTCCCCTGGAGGGCGAGATCGCGGAAGTCTTGGTCTTCGACAATGAATTGGCCATCTACCACACGACCGTGGCCGACGTAGCCCTTCGTAAAAGCCCGTTCTGGCAGGAAATGGTCAGTATTAGAAATATCAAGAAGATTATGAATCATCATGATGTGCTTGTGAGTAAGGGGAAAGAGTCACTTAAGAGATTGCACGCAAATGCGCTGGTGCTCCTGGATCTCACTTATAGCAGGGATGACCTGGCGCTATTGGTGGAGGATGGGAACTGGGGTCTGGAGCAGAAATCCATCGGGCAGGTACAGGAATCGTTGGATCTATTTGTTGACTTGCTGGATTTCCACCCGGTGTCTCTTGGGGTTCTGGAGCAGGATTTACAGATTTTTGCAAGGCCAAAGCTCAGCGCCGCCGCCGTTCCTGCCTTTGAGCATCTCATCCTCTTCGACAAAGAAATCCTATCCTTGGGTTTAAAGAAAGGAGACTTTTCGCCGGAGAACGATTTAGACCTTGCGTGGGTTATGCAGTATGCCCGAGGTGAGGAAACAGCCGATCTCCAAGGCATAGATGTTTTCAAATTCTTGGCTGAACTGGCGCTGGACAAAGCGCAATCTCAAAGAGGGCGAAATCAAGGAACAAATGATAAATGGCTAATGACCTGAAAGGCCAATACTCAATGACGAAGAGCTTTCAACTTAAGTTCTGCAATTCCGTTAGGTGGACGTAATGGACAAAGGAGGAGTCGATGAAAACAACGGTGGGTCTCTGGATTGACCATAGGAAGGCTGTTATCGTGGCTGTTACGGATAAAGGGGAAGAAATAAAATTGATCATATCAAAGGTTGACAAACAGCCAGGACGTTCTGGTGCTATACGTTCTACGACTCCCTATGAGTCACAACAAGTACCGGCAGATGATAGCCGCCAGAAAAAGTTTACGGGACATCTCAACATTTACTACAATGCCGTAATTGGGTGTGTTCGTGATGCGGAATCTATTTTGATATTTGGTCTGGTGAGGCAAAGGGCGAGCTGCAAAAACGGATCGAGAAAAACAAACTCAGTGGACACATTGTAGGTATTGAAACAGTTGACAAGATGACTGATCGTCAGATTACGGCGAAAGCATGGCAGAGAGAGTCACTAAAGACTTATCTGTTATCCATAATCCTGCAACCGAGCATGAGGAAGATATCTCTGATCTCCTGAAAGGCATAAAAAAAGATCCTTTTCCTTCTCAGGGTGAGATAATCAAGGCTTGCTGCAAATCCTTACTATCAGGGAATAAAGCGGCGTATATCACTGCTGAATGCGGCACAGGTAAAACAATTCAGGCGATAGGATGCGCTCATGTGCTCCATGAACTGAACAGGACTAAGAGGGTTCTTGTATTATGTCCTCCTACGATTGTAAAGAAATGGATAACAGAAATAAAGGAATGCCTCCCATCAGCTAAGGCGTACAACTTCAATGGAAAGGATATCATTAAACAGCTTGAGATCCTCAGAAGACAACCTAAACCCACCTGCCTTGTTTTCTCCGTTTGATTCCACAAGATACTTCTTTCCTTGGCGGCCTCTCCTGGTTTCTCCGATAGGGCTCGGAGCATTTTTCAGTGACTGGGGCGCAAGGGTGATGATTAGCGAGGTTATTTATGTGTGGGTGCCGTTGCTTGTGTTAGTCATCGTGGTTCGCATAATGAGGCCCAAATCTTCTGAGCCAATTCGTAGAAATCGGTGATCAGAGTACATGACTCTTTGATAGGCTCTTGTCATCATTCCGATGCTGTTCCTTCTCGGCAGATCACCAGAACACCCTGATTTCAAAAATTTAAGGGCCTCGATTCATACCGGAATCCTCACCCCACCCAAACAGTTACACAATCCCATGTGAAGCCCACAAAATATTTTATTTGAGTTTAAACTCAAATCAACATATTGATTTTATTAATAAAATAGTCATTTTTTTCTTGACAAGTAACGTTTCCTTTTTTATGTTGTTAGCCAGAAAGGAGGTGTTTTGTTATGAAAAATCTGTGGCACAAATTGGGTTTAAACTTAGAACTTGGCATATTTGTTTTTGGGCTGGCTTTGTTGGGGTTTTTTGCTGGTTGCTCATCAACTCCGAATGTGAAACAGGCGCGGGAATCTGTTTTGGAGGCGTACGAGCTACAAAAACCAGTGGTGGTTCAGACCTCAAAAAGCGATGAGCGTCCTGACTGGACCAAGAACTCAGCGTCTGAATCAGACGGCAGAATGTATTTTTCTGGTGGTTTTTTGAATGGATCAGACTATTCCTTGACAGTTCGCTGCGCCAATGCTGAAGCAATCAAGGTGGTTGTTCAAGGCATTGGCCAATACATTCGAACGGAGTTCACGGAATATGTGCAGGGGTCCAATACTGGCGCTGGGGGTATTGATCGCTATGTTGAGGACGGCATCGCTGTTTTTGCTAATAATCTTCATGTTCAGGGCATCAAACAAAAAGAGGTTTATTACGAACAGCTTTTTTCAGCCCAAATTATGAGGCCAACGTACAATGTGTGGGTTAAGCTTGAGATGAGCAAAGCTGATTACCTTAAAGCCAAAGCAGATGTTCTTCGAAAATTGAGGGACAGGTTTTCTGGTGTCGGTGAGACTGAGGCCAAAAAGAAGGCTGAAAAGCTTCTTGAAGAACTGAAACACGGTGTTCGGCGTGGAGTATAAGTTTTTGGCAACAATTGTGCTGTGTCTCTTCGAAGTTTTTTTTTCGGGGGGTCAGAACCAGGCACGGGAAAGAAAAGCTGTAGAGCGGTCTATACGTCCGGCTGTTGTCGAGACACAGGCGGGTTTTGTTGAGTTCGAAATCCCTGCATTTGTCATGTCTATCCCTCAGGGCCATTTTGCGGGGATCTCTTCTCCGTGCAGATCTATTGCAGAGGCCAAGAGATCGGCTATTAGTGATGTTGTCAGGCAGGTACTTGGATCTATCGGGGTTGAATACGAGCACAGCTACGTTGACAAAGTATCTGGTAATGTGCGTGGCCAAGGCCCCAAGCGCGTGGTTAATGAGCGGCTTCGCGGTGTTTCTCACGGAGTGGTTTTGGGCATTGAGCAAAGAATAATTGAAAGTTCGTGGTGCAGGAACAAATCAGGCAAGTATCACTATTTTGTTCTTGTGCGGTACCCGGACACAATGATTCAGGAAATGAGGCGGCTATCAAAAGGCGCCAAAGTCGTTGTTTCAGTTATTTCTGTCAATAGCGGGGATGCCGTGCTTAAGGTGTCTGAAACAAACGGTGTCTCTGTCGTGATGTCATCAGCGGATGTGAAGGTCAACAAGAAATACAGGTTTTCAAAATTCATATCTTTCTGTGTTTGGCATGTGCCAGAAGGCTCTGTTCACAGTGTATCGGTAGCCCTTGATCCAGTAAAGATCTGTGGCGGTTATCGTAAGGTTAGGCTGCCTCTTAGTGGGTGTGACAAAGATTTTCTGGATTATTTGCTTGGCGCAAAGCTTGAGCGCTTGGTGGTACTTAAGGGCCACGATGAATTGGGCAGGACTATTTCTGCTCAACTTGTTTTTTGAGCGAAACTTATTCAAGGTTTTGTGGGGCGTGCCTGCGCTGACCTGGCAAGCCCTTTTGTTCCTTTCAGGTAAAATGCGTAAAGCAGGAGGTGTCACTCCAAAAAAAAGAAAGGGAAAGGGGCCGATATACGGCTCCTTTTTTTTGTGGGTCATATCAGTTCATCGATTTCATCAATTTTTTCAGGCGTAGGTTCATCTGATATTTTATTGTTCTCGGGCTCACTCTTTTCTGCCTGCGTGTCTGAGACCTCTACTTTGTAGAGGTTCACGTCTTGGTTCCGCTTGTTTTTGATCTTGCCTTCAAAAGTTATCCTCACTTTCTGACCAATTTTTGCGTACTGCATCCTGTCATCAATGACTGCGCAGCCCCACACAAAAAATGTGCCCTCCTGGTTTTCAAGGTAGTACCTTGCCGATAGTCCGGACTGCTCGTCTTTTGGTGCCTTGTTTATGAGGACACCGATGATGTTGTCTTTTTCTTTTTCAGGTTTCCAAACCCCTGGCTCTATGGTTTTCCATTTATCCATTGTTTTTCACCTCATTTGGTTTTATGTTCCTGGCAAGGGAGCATTTTCTCCCTTCAGGATAACAAAAATCTTCTGGCTTTTAATAAACTTTTGTTTCTGACAGCGTAAAGATTTCTTCAATGCTTTTTCCGCATTTGCACTCGAAATGTTGAATGATCATGTCATCTTGGTACTCAGTGTCAATTAAGTTCAGTGTGTCAGGCGTGTGTTCGCATCTCTCCTCTCCCTCAATACGTTGTAGCGCCTCCAGCAGGAACTCTTCCTGTCTGTCCTTCTTGAACTCATCAAACCTGTTTTCAGCATTGTTTTGTATCTTGTTTTGTTCATATCTCATTCTTTATCTACCTCCAGAGGCAATTCCCCCTCCAACAGGGCAAGGGGAATTGCTCCCAAGAGGCGAATGAGCGATTTATGGATCAGCTATCAATGATTGAACCTTAACGAAGTGTCTGGCTCGGTATTAATGTCAGAGGAAGGCCTTGATGACCTGGTCAGGTAACGAACTCATTATGTTTCTTTTCTTGCCGTATCTCCCCATGGAAACAACGCGGGCACTGATCAGACCGTAAAGATCAAGAAAACTGATGATGTCACAGAACCGGCGCTGGCTCAAATACCGCGAACCCTCTCCGTCACAGATTTCTTTATATACTTCGTAGGCTTGAGCAGTAGAAACTTTCTTGGCACCCCTTTTGAGGAGCCCGTAACAGGACTGAAGAGCGAAGCGTTGCTGAGTAGCTAAAGCATTGATTAATTCAGTGGATTTGTCCACTTCCAACCTGCTTTCCGCGATGTCCACCTCTGTCTCACCTAAGTACCCAGAAGTCTCTTCTGCAACCTTCACAGCTTTGGCCAGCAACTCAACAGCCTTTCTTGCATCACCTGTTTCGCGAGACGCATAAGCAGCAACTTTTCTGAGCGCGGCCTCGTCAACTTTGTCTTTGAGAAGCGCTTTTTCTGATCTCAGTTTCAGGATCTCGAGGAGGTCAAGGGCGTCGTACGGCTCAAAAATGATGTCTGTCTTTTTGAGACAGCTCAAGATTCTTGGGTCAAGCGCTTTTTCGAGGTCTAACCTGTTTGTTAAGAGTATGAGAATTAGTCTACAAGAAATTTTTCGTGGAAGTGTTTTTGCGAGATACGTCAAAAAGGAGTCTGGGTTTGGCAAGATATTGTCGGCTTCATCAATAAGAAGTGACAAGAAGCCTTTGTAGCGAGAAATGGCCTTTGTAATCGTTTCCTGCATGTATTCAACAGGGATGCCTTTCCGGTATTTTCGGTTTGAGCTATCAAGGGCAATCGCGACCTCGTTCAGTGACCCAAAATATGTTTTTGGTGATGTGAGATCAATGTATCGATAATTAAAGCTGATGCTGCGGCGCTCAGCTACTTTCTCGAAGGTTGAGAGGACGTGCATCAAAGTAACTGTTTTTCCTGATCCAGTGGGTCCGTATATCAGTGCTGAGGGAGGATGAGCGCCGTCCAGTAGCGGTGTGAGATGAGATATGATTCTGCTGAGCTGTTTTTCTCGAATGTTTTTGTTAAATATTTCTTTGAGGACAGCTCTTCTTTCGTCTTCAGGCAGCTTTTCATCGTCGAGGTAGTCAGGGTTTATAAGGAGTGTCCTCTTTTTTCTTGAAGCGTGCAGGGACTCTATTAGCGTTTCTGTGCTGTCTTTGGTTTGTTGTTTTGCATCGGACATTTTCTGGGCTTACCTTCATAGGAAAGGCTCCCAATATTTAATTGTTTTTCACCACTCCAAAAGAAAGACAGTGAAGTGTGTGGGTAAATGTCCGATGGAACTCCCCCAATATTTTTTTTGTATGTGTCCTTTTATTTTATTTTATTTATTTTCTATAATGAAAATAATATATATATATAATATATACGGAAAGTTATATTAACAACAGATTTATAAAGATTGTCTCTGCTCAGTAGCAAATCATAATATTTTGAACACCCATCAAAACAAAAACCCGGTTTTCCATAAGACAGCTACCCACACACCTAAAAGTTGTTTTTGAAAAATGATGACAAGAAAAGGATGGTCGCTTGACAAAGCCATTATTGAAGTTCCACAGGAAATTTACACCCCCTCTCGTCCATACTTTTTCTATTCGAATGCTTAAAAGAGCGTATGACGCAGTTCCTTTCTTCTAAAGGGTAATGGAGAAGTTCTCGGTAGATTTCCGTTGGAACATTGTTTTCCAATTCAGCTTTTTTCAGGCTGTTTGTTGCCTGGCATCTCGGCGTAGTCGAGTTGGCAGACGCAGCTGCACCTCGATAATTGTAGGCCTGTTTTGTTCCATACTTCTGCTGATTCTTTGCAGAGCGCTATTAGGCAGTCTGAGTGTTTCCGGATTTCTTCGATTACGTACTTGAATATTTCTGTTCTTTGTGCGGTGCCGAAACTGTATTTTCCTGCTTTAGGTTTTTTGTTGCTCGCAAATTGTTTTGGTGGAAACATTGGCTTCATTTGTGCCAGATACATTGGCAGTTCTTGCCCCGTGGTGAAAATCGTTTTTCTCATGTTGTAGAAGCCTTCTTCGAATCTGAGGGTTCCGAGAGTGATTCTTTCAGGAGATATTTGGGAAAAGATCTGTTTTATGGTGCCTTTGTATGCCTCTTTCCAGCCTTCGAATGGGACTATTGGATCAAGCCTGATTCTTATTGGGTAACCTGCTTTTTGCACTTTTTTGGCTGCTTCAAGCCTTTTTATGAAGGGAGGTGCTCCGATCTCGAATTTTTTTGATACGGCTTCGTTGTTGATGCTCCACGCGACCACTGTGTGACCGTTGTGGGGCAAGGCCAGAATATTGTCTACGTTGTCGCTCTTGGTCAGCATGAACAGGTACCCGTTTTGGGTTTGGCCGAACCACGGAACGAATTCTTTTGCGGCTCCAGTCAGGTGTTCCAATGCAAGGGAATCAGCGAGTTCACCGCTGTTAAACATTACCGGAGATCTTGTTGTGCTGAGCCTCTTTGTAAGCTGCGTCATTATTTTGTCGTACTGCGCCCTGATCGTTATAAAGGGAAATGCCGCCCTATAAGTGAGTTTTAGGTAGCACCAATCACATTGATAGAAGCAGCCGTTGGATGCGAGTTTTAGCCGCTCAAAATGGGGACACATCATTCGGTCATCAGGCATAGTGAACAGGTCCACCACGTTATTTGATGGCGCTATGTAAAGAACAGTTTTTCCTGCCAATATTTTGTCCAGCATGGTCTCCTTTGCGCTGCTTAATACCTCGGATGCTCCAACAATTTCCTTGCGGGTACCACTTCTGACATATTTGACAGGGACTCCTTTGCACCTCTTCAGTACGTGGTCCGTGACCGGGTCTTTTCTTATTTTTTCGTGTACAATGATTTCTTTTGGTGTCCATTTAGGCATAACGCACCTCCCCCCTTTTTCAGCATCAGTGAATGAAAAAGTGCTGATCTTCAATCCGCAGATTTCGCAAATTACACAGATTACCTTTAACTGTAAAGTGGTTGCCATCGTATCTATACTCATAATGTCGCACATTTACCACAAAAGTTAACCGAAATTCGTGACTATTTCAGGCTTAAACTTGGAAAATGGGCTATTTTCAAAAATGCCGGTTAGTAATTTCAGGTACTTATGTCCACAAAGGCGCCCGAAAAGGCAAGTGTAGTGCCAAAATCGTAGTTACATGTCTTGACAGGGTGCGATTTTTCTTGTAATTAAGTATTCATGTTTATTCGCGCCGTTGAGCACAAGAACAAGAAAAACCACAGGAAATATCGCACCTACAAACTGGTCGATTCTGTTCGAACAGAACGCGGTCCTCGCCAGACGACCGTCTTGAACCTCGGCTCTGACTTCAAACTGCCTAAAAAGCATTGGAAACAGCTGGCCAATTGCATTGAGGAGATCATTACCGAGCAACAGAATATCTTTGAGTATCCTAAAAAAATCAGGACCCTTGCAGATCAGTATGCCAGGA
>Ga0207996_1001795_pt1 | contig 14088 bp, 14 predicted proteins | sample AntAceMetag02UKG_FD_184773 | JGI IMG/M metagenome (GOLD analysis project Ga0207996, IMG submission 184773) | Saline lake microbial communities from Ace Lake, Antarctica - Antarctic Ace Lake Metagenome 02UKG (SPAdes) (version 2) | ecosystem: Environmental > Aquatic > Non-marine Saline and... | reverse complement strand
TATCTCTCGAAGAGAATATCCTTTCTGTTTGAGGAGATATATTTCTTGCCGTTCTGTTTTAATGAGATGGGTCATGACACTTGTAGTTTAATTCCTACAGGTGTTGCGTTTAAAAAATAAATTTTCATTTAATAAAGATGGAAAATACAAAAAAGATAGGAAAGACGGATATATTGAAGGAGAACGAATCCCCCGAAGGGATTAAGATACTTTTGGAAGTAGTATATGATATTTTGGAAAACTTCATTAGTGGGACAGGGAGCGATGAAGTGTTCGCACCAGATACTATCCGCATATCTAATCAGGATCAGTCTATTTCTCTAAACATGGAGGGACTGATAATTCTTGAGTTAGAAGTGAAAAAAAGAATGGATAAGAAATACTTTTCATTAATCGAAAGCAACGGAAATTTAGGAAAGGCAATGGCTGCGGCCATGAAGAAAATTCAATTGAAAGGGTTAACACAAATAGAGGAAGTTCTCAGGTAAGAAAATTTATCATTTGTGGGAAATTTTTTTTACTCCACACTCCTCCCGATGCCAAAACGAATCCGACCGCATGTAAATCCACTCGCCATAACAAAGGAATTTTCCTTTGAGGGATTTGGGAACGATCACCCCATCATCATCGATGTTGGGGCATGCAAGGGAGAATTTAGCGAAGCACTTATTGCGAAGTTTCCAGAGAAGAACTTCATTGTGTTTGAGATTCGAGTACCACTGGCAGAGAAGTTGAGAACGAAGTTTGCCGACTTAAAAAATGTTGTCGTGTTTGATGGAGACGCAGGCCGTAATTTTCGCACTATTGTTGAACCGTGCCAAAAGGAGGGCGCATGTGTGGAAGAAATTTTCGTAAACTTTCCCGACCCGTGGTTCAAAGAAAAACATAAGAAGCGACGATTCGTGAATTCCAAGTTCCTTGAAGATTGCGCACAGTGGCTCAATGATCGAACGGAATTTATCTTTCAAACCGATCAAGAGTTTCTCTTTAACGAAACCTTGGAAGTGGTGGAAAAGTCGCCTTATTCCTCTATTAAGAAATTCTCAACGTCTCCCTACGACACACAAACAGACTGGGAGCAGGTAAAGATAAAAGAAGGAAGCCGCGTGTGGCGGATGCGATTTCGAAAAAAATAATGTCAATGAAGTTCTCCCCACCCTTACGGGTTGGGGGATTTCGGCGGAATATTAAAAGGTGTTATAAGTAATGATCATGTACATTTACACTTGTTCTATCCACCAAAAGAATCAGTAAGTAATATGGTTCAGAGCGAACCTCCAGTTCTCTTCCGACGAATGCTTCGCATTTAGAAAGGTGACCTGCCAGGCGTAGTTTGTCTGGCTTCACTTCGTTACGCCAGACAGGCTTCTTATTCTCATTTGAACAGTCCTCATGGCAAACGAGGTCTGGAACTCCTGGCTGGACGCTAATCGAGCTTTTTTATGTAGAGGTTTTTAGATATAATAAAAACATGAAGTGCAAAATTAAAGCAGGAATTTTGGTTACAATTGGATATATACTTTCACCAGTTTCTTGGTGGAATGATATTGTTATCAACCTTCCGCTTGCTTATCTATTTGCACTTCCTTTCGGGTTAATTTCAAAAAGTTTATTGTTACCTATGATGATACTGGGGTATTGGATAACCAACATTGTTGGTTTTATGCTTATGCATCACGGAGTCAAAGACCTTGTTTCAAAAGAAAAAGTGAAATACACAAGAAAAGAGCTAGTAAAAGACATAATTATATCAGTCGTTTATACACTCATTGTTGTTGTTTTTGTAAAACTAGAGTGGTTGAAATTCCCTCTTGAGTATTATGAAGGCACCACCTGCTAGAAGCAGGAGGTTTCGGGACACCGGACAGATGTCCTCCTATTCTTCTATCCTGAATGTATCTTTACCTTTTGTGCCTTCGAAATGATGTTCTATATATTCGCTTATCATTTTTTCACTTACGTTCCCTACGCTTACACAAAAATAACCTCTTGCCCATAACTTTTGCCCCCAATATTCTTTTCTCAAACTTTCATATTCCATCTGTAATTTATGCGATGTTTTTCCTTTTATTTGTTGTATAAGTTTGCTTATGCTCAAACTCAACTTTCCCAGTCTTACAAGAATATGCACATGATCCGCCGATATCGACCCTTTTATTATCTCAACTCTGTTTTCTTCACATATTCTCCTTATCAATACCTTTGTTCTTGCTGCTATATCTCCTTTTAGCACTCCTTTTCTATATTTCGTTATCCATACTATGTGCAAACTTACTCCATGTATTGTGTGTGATGATTTTTTGTATTCTTCCATGCCTGTTTTCTACCATATCTTACTTGAAGTCGCCAGCTGAAAGCTGGGGGAATTAACCCAACCCCGATTGAGACCTTAAAATTAGGATTTCTTTTTACATTTTACCTTTAACATTGGACATTACCCCCTACCCTCGATACTCCCAAAAGTATTCTCCAATTCGAATCTGATCTCCTGCGACCGCTCCCTTTTTTTCTAATTTTGTGAGCACATTCCATTTTTTCAGCACATCGTAAATTCTCTGACGCGCTTCTGGATTATCAACATCTGTTTGCCGTACCATTTGATCCAGTCTTGGATTTGAAACTGACCACCAGTTTTCTGTTCTCTCAATGAGAACCGCACGAGAATCAATATCATCGGTTTCGGCAGGGCGAAATTCCACCACGGTTGCCGTTTCTTCAACCTTTTCAACGATTTCCTTCTCCTCAATCGGGAGTTGCTTTTCAATCTCTCTCAGCAAGTCCTGCACCCCTTCGTGCGTCGCTGAAGATATTTTCCACGGACGAACTTTGTATTTCTTTTCAAATTCATCGATCAGAAATGTTTCCAATTCTTCATCTGTCAGATCAATTTTTGCAAAGACGGGTAGAAATGGCTTTTTCGCCAACTCTGGAGAAAACTCATCCAACTCTTTTCGGATAACATCGTAATCTTCCATTGGGTGATTGCTCGTTGCATCGATGAGATGGAGCACAAACCGCGCTCGTTCAATATGACGCAAGAACTGGTGCCCAAGTCCTTTTCCTTCACTTGCTCCAGAGATAAGCCCTGGAACATCAATGAAAACAATCTCTCGATCATCGACTTTGCAGACTCCTAAGTTTGGAACAAGCGTCGTAAAGTGATATTCCGCAATCTTTGGTTTTGCATTGGAAACAACAGAAATAAATGTGGACTTTCCCACACTCGGCAATCCGATAATCGCCACATCGGCAACCAATTTTAATTCTAAGTCGAGTTGTAATTTTTCTCCCACATCTCCTTTCTCTGCAAAGCTCGGAGCCTGACGCACGGAGCTGACAAATCCTGCATTTCCTTTTCCTCCGATTCCTCCTCGTGCCAAAATCACTTCCTGATCTTTCTCTGTGAGGTCTGCCAAGACATGTTGTGTGCGAACCTCTCGAATCTGTGTTCCGACCGGAACTTTGAGAACAAGCTTCTGCCCGCCTCTTCCTGTTTTATTATTTTGATCTCCCTTCACTCCATTCTCCGCTTGGAAATGTTTCGCCATACGAAAATCAGACAACGTGTGAATGTTGTCTACCGCTTGAAAGACGATGTTTCCGCCCTTTCCTCCATCACCTCCATCAGGACCTCCTTTAGGGATATATTTTTCTCTCCTGAAGCTGACACATCCGTCTCCTCCTTTTCCTGCTTCTACCGAAATTTTTGCTTCATCAACGAACATCACGGGCAGAGTACTGAGGAATGGGAAATTATCAATAAGAAACTGCTCTCCAATGGGGGTTTGGGGACGAGAAGTGTTTGAGCGCCAACGGGACTCGGCAACTTTGTGCTATGTCAATGAAAGCGAGTTTTTGTGTCCCCAAAAGTTTTTGGTTCTTTTTGATTACAAAAAGAACAGTCCTTCCGATATCCATGTTTGATAAAAGAAGGGATTCCTCCGCCTTGGTCAGAATGACAAAAGAAAGCTAATTATTTCGCTTTCTTTGCAATGGCAACTACCTTTTCAAACACCTTCGGGTATTCAACGGCAAGTTCAGCAAGATTTTTTCGATCAACGTCCATTTTGGCGTGAAGCCATTTGTTTTTCACTTCAGAGTATCGAAGTCCCATAGCTCGAAGAGTCCCCGAAATACGTATAATCCAAAGTCGTCGGAAATCTCGTTTTTTAACTTTTCGTCCAACGTATGCATGAAGCCCTGCTTTCATCACAGCCTGCTTTCCCATTTTAAATGTTGAACTTCGTTTTCCACGATATCCTTTTGTTTGTGCCCGAACTTTCTTATGTCGTGCATGCGATGCCGGTCCTCCTGTAACGCGTACCATTATTTAGAGATATTAAGAAGTCGAGATAAAGTTTTTCGGTGTCCTGCTGGAGCCTCAAGCCCAAGTCGACCAGATTTTTTCTGCTTTTTTGATTTAGAGCTGAGCAAGTGGTTCTTGCAAGATTTTTGGAACATGATTTTTCCTGATCCTGTAATCTTTACTCTTTTTTTGAGGCCGGAGTGAGTCTTTTGTTTCATTTTTGAGACTTTGATGGTTTGAGTACTGCGACGATTTGATGTCCTGCCGCTCTGGGGTTATTTTCGAGGGTTGAAATCTCCCCGAGTGATTTTATAAAGGCGTTAAGTTTCCCGAACGCGAGGTCTTTATGTGCTTTTTCTCGTCCGCGCATTGTGAGTACAATTCGAACGGGATGTCCTTTTTTCAAGAAATCTTCAGCATTTTTACGCTGTCTATCCGCGTCACCTACATCCATTCGAAAGGTGAGTCGAACCCCTTTCATCTCCTGTGCCTGTGTTGCTTTCTTGGCTTGTTGATCTCGCTTTTTGATAGCATAGAGCATCTTTCCATAATCAATCAGTTTGCACACGGGCGGATCTGCTTTGGGTGAGATTTCTACAAGGTCAACTTCTTTTTCACGGGCCATGCTGAGGGCTTGTTCAATCGTAACGACCCCAAGGGGTTCTCCCTGCTCATCAACGAGTCGAACTTCTTTGACACGAATTTCTTCGTTCGTTCGATGTTGTTTTTGCGGGACACGATGAAAACTACGTCTGCCTCTGCCTCGACCACCACGGTAGGAAATGCCTATGATAGAAAAATTAAGAATTGAAAAAAAGCGTCGCGATTGTAGGAAGAGCACCGTATTTGTCAAACTTTTTCAGGGAAAAACATCGCACCCGAAAGGTCATCCTGGCTTGCCCAGGATCGGACGAGTTAATAATATGCTCGAAAGCGTTAGCGCGATACCGAACACAGGTTATTCATTTCTCTCTGAACACAAAAGCTAAATTCAACCGATTCCGGTCAAGCCAGAATGACTGTGCTTTTTTGAAAATCTGAAATTCCCAAAATTGACAATCGAAAGGTGAAAATTCATAATTCGCTCAATAATTTATAAATCATGTTTACATACCCCATCTGGATTACCAATCTCAAAAACTACGAAACGTCTACTGGAGCCAACGCGCTTGAAATGGCGAAAATTCACGAAAAAGTTGCAAAGACAACCGGCAAATCTATCGGAATTGCGGTGAATGCCATTGATCTGTATCGCGTCGCAAAAGAAGTTTCTATTCCTGTGTTCGCACAACACGTTGATCCTATTGATTATGGGAAAGGAACCGGACACATTCTTCCGCAAGCGGTAAAGAAAGCTGGTGCCATTGGGACATTATTGAATCACTCAGAACGACGACTTGATATAGAGGTTTTGAAAGATAGTGCTGCCTGTGCTCAAAAAGCGAACTTGATGCGAATCGTATGTGCAGAAAATCCTGCGGAAATCGAAGAACTCTCAACACTCGATCCAGACTGTGTTGCCTTTGAGCCACCTGAGTTGATCGGATCAACAGGCGCTTCTGTTGCGAATTCAAAACCACAGTCAATCGCTGACTCCGTCGCTGTGTCTGGAGAAATTCCAGTCTTGGTAGGAGCAGGAATTAATTCTGTTGAAGATGTGAAGGTATCATTAAACCTTGGAGCCAAAGGATTCCTCGTCGCAACAGCGATAACAAAAGCTGAAGATCCCGAAAAAGCCCTCACAGAATTTGTGGAGGCGTTTTAGGAAGAAGAGTGATTAGTAAGAATAAAACCCTTTTTGAACAAGGGGTTTAAACCCCTTGTTCAAAAAGAATGGAGCGAAACTCCAGTTTTCTTGACAGTCACCTGCCCACAGGTGACGTCACCCGAAGGCAAATCATTCGTGATTGCTCATTTTTGATTTGCGATTTTTAAACTCGTCGACTCGTAGACTTGTTGACTTTTTAAAAAAACTCTTGACAATTCCCTCTCAAAGAGCAAAATCTCGCTGGAATTGATGATTTCTTATGAAATTGTCGATTTTTTTAAAGCTCCTTTTATTACTCACATACATGCAAAGTCACCTCCAAGCCGCCATTAATCAACTCTGTGCAGAAAAGAATCTCGATCCAGAAACTGTTATCGAAGCAATCCAGAACGCTATTGCGATTGCCTACAAGAAAGATTTCGGAACAGCAGGACTACAAATTCAAGTGCACCTCGGGGATGATATTTCTGAAATGCGAATTTTTGAAGTGCGAACAGTGGTGAAAAAAGTGGAGGATGTTGAAATTGATATTACAGAAAAAGACGCGAAAAAGATTCGTCCTGATGTCAAAATTGGAGAATCTGTATTCGTTCCTGTTCCACCACATGAGGCATTCGGACGCATTGCCGCACAAACGGCGAAGCATGTGATTAGTCAAAAACTACAAGAGGCAGAGCGAGAAATGCTCTTCCAGAAATTTAAAGATCGAGAAGGAGAATTGCTCACAGCACGAGTGCAAAAGACAGATCGTGATTGTGCCTTGCTCGACATCGATGGAATTACAACAATGCTTTATTCACGGACACAAATCCCTGGAGAAAATTTCTTCACAGGACAACGAATTCGTGTGTATTTGGACAAAGTAGAACTCACACCAAAAGGACCTCAACTTCGAATTACACGAACCAGTCGAGAATTTATCGAGGCTTTATTTGAACAAGAGATCCCAGAAATGCGAGAAGGTGTGGTGTACGTTGCCAAGATGGCACGTGAACCAGGAGTGCGATGTAAAATCGCTGTGGAATCAGACGATCAATCAGTTGATCCCGTCGGAGCATTCGTAGGACAACGAGGATCACGAATTAATACCGTGATGGAAGAAGTCGGAGACGAACGACTTGATATTATTCAGAATTACGACGACCCAAAGAAATTGCTTATTGCAGCACTTGCTCCGGCAAAGATTGCGAAAGTTGAATTTTTCAAAGGTGAAAAAAAAGAAGATCGTGTAAAAATTTATGTACGAGAAGAGGAACGAGCGGTTGCCATCGGACGAGGAGGACAAAACGTCCGACTTGCCGGACACCTTGTCGGAATGCAAGTAGACGTCATCACATTCGATGGACCAATCGAAGAAGACGAATCTGCAAAAGCGCCCGTAACAAAAGACAAGAAAGTGGTCAAAGAAGTATCTGAGAAAGTTACCATCGATAAACTCGAAGGTGTTGAGGAAGATATTATTAAAACATTGATGGAACTCGGTCTCTCACAGGTGAAACAATTCGAAGGAATGAAAGCTAAAGACTTGGCTGAAATTGGAATTACTATCGAACAAGCTGAATCTGTTGTGAAGGCTGTGGCGAAGTTCTTGAAGAGATAAGAGAACAGTTTAAAAGTTAAAGAGTCTAAAAGTCGAAGAGCCAGAACGTTCTTCGCTTTTAGTTGTAGCCGCCCTCTTCTTCCCTCATTCCCGCGAAGGCGGGAACCCAGTCAATAAAATATTCCAATAAGAAACAATCGGAACTCTCTCCTACTGGGTTCCCCTGTCCAGGGGAATGAGGGGGAATTTTTAAATGAAAAAAACTATTAACTCTAAACTATTAACTGAATTTATTTCTACACCACAATCACCTCCCCCACTCTCACATCATGCCCCTCTTTCTACGAATATCCCATAAATAATATTCGGACCTATTCCAAGATATTTTTCAACTTCTTGACTTTGGAAAAAAAGGGTGTAGATTACTCGTAATGTTTTTGATTGCCACGGAATATATTTCTCGTTGCAATGAGGCAGGACAGTTCTTTCCGCTTATGGAATTTAAGGAGTCAGCAACAAGAATATATTCTGTATATTTTTCTTGCTGGCCCCATTGAAGAGGGTCGGTATAGAATCATATGTTATGTTTTAATGTATGTGGATTTATCACCCCTGAAGGATCAAATTTAAATAGCTCTTAACACAAAAGCGTAGAGCTAACAAAATTTGAATTCTTCTACTCCTGAACAAAAACCGCTGTGTTTACACAGCGAAGAATCCACAACCTCTCACGAGGCCGTTTCTCAGGAGTCTCCTCCCTAGTGGAGATGCTTATATTTAAGCCTTAGTATTAAAAACACTAAGGCTTATTTTTTCACACCACTATCATTTCTTCAACAACCTGATCATGCTCCTCAACAGGGATTTTTTCTATGACCGCAAACGAAGGAACCACCGCAATCGTGTGCCCCTTGAAGGTCGATAAAAACCGATCATAAAATCCCCCACCTCGCCCTAACCGCCGAAACTGTGAATCAATCGCTACCGCTGGAACAAATACGAGATCTGACTCCGGAGCGGATGAAGATGGACTCGGCTCCAAAATCTTCATGCTTCCTTTCTTCAATGCTTCCCAACTGGATGTATGAAACGTCATTTTCCCATTCTCAATGCGCGGAAAACAGAATGTCTTTGTATTAAAGATTGAACACATTTTTTGTACAAACTTTATTTCATCTTCCAGTGGCGCATAAACATACACCGTTCTTGCTTTTTTAAAGGATTCATTGTTTGCAATTCGTTCAAGTGCTTTTTTCGCGAGTGTTTCTTTCTCTTTTGTATTTATAACTTCCCAAAGTCCTGCAATGTGCTCACGCAGAAAAAACTTCCGTGCCCGCACGATATCTTTCTCGACTTGCGTGAATAAAGCATCGGCATTCTGGAACTGCTCAATATCCCGTTCTCGCTTCAGAACATCGATTTCCAGCTCTTTTCCGTATATATCCTCATCAACATCCAATAAATGAATTTCAATCGTAGAACTCGCTCCAAACGTCTTCCTTGGTCCGAAATGAAGCAGTCCATTTGATTTCTGTAAATTGAAGGAGGCACGGATGAAATACACCCCTTCTTCAAGTTCAGAAGGCATTTTTTCTATAGATAAATTCGCCGTCGCAATACCAAACTTCGCCCCTACTTGAACGCCGTGGATGACTGCTCCGCGAAATTTCATGGAATTTAATACTGAACTTCTACTTCATTACTTTCTGAAATATTTTTTTTTGTCTTCGGATTTTTTACAACCGCTCTGATAATATCTCCAACTTTAATTTCTGTTTGTTCTCGCACCGTAAAACCAAGTCCTTCTGTCCTAGAAGAAATCGTCACTTCAACGACTGCTTCCGTTACCTCACTCCATGAACGCATTGAAAATGGAAGACTCAAACTCTTCACTGTGGGAGATTTTTCATTGAGGATTCCCTCATATTTCCCTCCATCATTGTAAATTTTCTTCTCTTTAATCCGTTCAATCGTTACCTCTTCATTTATTCGCAAAGAATCAGATGGTGTTTCAACAAGTAAAGGCGCCACTGCAAGGAGTGAAAACAAAAGAGAAGTCATCATCGATTTCTATTATCGAGAAAAAAGCGTTGCCGTCCAGAAGATTTCCTCTGGAAAGACTTTTCTCGCGAAGGTAATATTTCGCACATTTGATTTCAAGAACTGCGTCATCACTGATCGCCATTGATTCTCGATGTCCGAAACGAGTTCCACCGCTGAGATGAACTTCGCAACATTGAAAAACCCGTAACTCCCTGATGGTGAGTATCGGAAGAGGATACTTTCTCGGAAGTCTGCATTGTTCGTGAGGCTAATATCGGTATTTGCGTGCGAAGCGAATACTGATTTCACCCCTGTCTCATGTGTCGAGAACACAAAGTATCCATCCAAAAATCCGTAGGAGAATTTTTTGTTTGAATCTGATGGATCTTGCGCCGTGAAGTAAAACTGTCCTCCTTCTTCTATTTTTTTAATCGGGATTTCTTTCTGATCGATCGCTGTCAATTCTTCTCTCATCGTTCCATCTGGAAGTTGAACTTCCTCCACTTGCGTTGAGAATTGCCCTTGCGCGAAGTGAATCACGTCCTGTAATTGTGCCATGTTCTGCTCTGTATCAGCGCTTCCGAACCCTGTTACCAGCGTGAAGTTCACGAACGGTTGGAGTGCATTTTCAAAGTCGAATACCACCGCATACTGCCCGTGCATTTGAGACAAGAAGTCTTTTTCGAAATCAAACTTCTCTCCAAAGATCTCTCGAGATTTCGCTCTCAAGACTCCGTCGAAGATGACAGAAAACTGTGGGTGAAACTGTGCCAAAAATTCTTTCGTGTGACGATACTTCTCATAAATATCAGATCCGTTCATAAAGAAAAGTGCGTTCTGAGAAACAAACTGTGCCAATTCTGGCATCATCTGATTGTTCTTTCGTGAAACCTTTTGCTCCGCAAACACGCCCTCGTGACTCAAAATCTTTGAGTACAACATCACTTCTCGTTCTTTCATTTTTGCGCGTAGACCAATCGCCGGAAGGCTCTGTGCCACGGACTGAAGCAATGGTTTCTGTCCTGAGATTTTCTCACTGTCTGCCAATAAATCCACTACCTTCTCTGTGTCCGCGTAGATCGCGAAGAATGATGATCGTGGAAGATCAGACTGAACCTGTTTGTAATTATCAAGGTCTGCAATTTTTTCAGAAGCCAGGAAGTTTTGTTCGAGTCGTTCTTTTGATGTCGAGAACAATACAAATCCCTTGTGGAATCCAACCGCAACATTTGAAGAAAACGCTGGCGTCCAGATTTCCCCTCCTTGGATTCTTCGTTTTTCAAAAACTTCGGTCGGCAATTTAAATTTCTCCAAAAACTTTTCTGCTCGTCCTCGATTCCGTACTTTTGCTGCAATCACGAAATCTCCTTTATCAAACATCGCAATCCCTGCCTTCCCTCCGATCCATGGCTTCACATCGTCGTCAAAGTCGATAGAAAAGTAATTTGATACCATTCCATCAAACAGAGCGTCAAAGTCCGCCTCAGGGAAGATATGCCCGAGTGAACTCGCTGTATCTTCGGTAACCGAAACTTCCACCATCAACGCCGCTTCAGATGAAAAGAAATGGTCGAGTTTTCCTCCCATGAATGATTGCGCCCAGAAGATCATTCCCACGACTCCCAAAAGGAAGATAAGGGCTCCTACGAAGAAGAGAGGCTTCCGTCCACGAAGGTTTTTCTTTTGCTTTTTCATCGGGGGCGATTGTGTCCAAAACGGGAAGAAAAATCAAGTTGACTTTTAAGTCTTTGTACATAAGATTTCCGCGTTCTTTTGGACGTTTCCATCAATTTTAACGGGGTGTAGCTCAGTTGGCTAGAGTGCGCGGTTTGGGACCGTGAGGTCGGAGGTTCGAGTCCTCTCACCCCGACCAGTTAGAAAGATTGTTCAAAGGAATGATCTTTTTTATATTCTGAGAGAGAAATTGTTATGATTTACAAAATCATCATTTCCGATATTGTAATTCCGTTTTTAATGATTCCATGAGTAGTTTTGACGCAAAAAAATATGATGAAGCAAAAGCAATTGCAGTAAAGTTTTTCGAAAAACATAAAAAACTAAAAACAGCTTGCTTGGGGGAAATTACATTCAACTCTGAAGGGTTTTTGCATTTAATTTGGAAGAAGAAGGATGCCAAAAGAAAAAGAGATTGGAAGAACCAGATTAAAAGGTTTCAATTACTTGAATATATTCATCCCGTTTTGAAAGGAATGTCTCATTATCAAGAATATTTCGAAGCCCTAGAAAATATAAAAATAAAAAAACACGGCACTTCAAAAATAGAATCGAAACTGGTCAAATATTGGGCTTTCGTTGCGATCATTAAGGACAAAATTCGAATCAAGGTTATTTTGAAACAAATCGGAAAAGGAAATATTCATTTTTGGTCTATTATTCCTATTTGGAAAACAACTGAATATAAAAATATCAAAACGGTTTCCTTGCACAGAGGGAACCCGAAAGAAGATTAATACAAATAATACTTTATTTTAAAGAAGAACTTGCTAACCAACTCACAATAGGTCGGTCGGGGGCTGACGCCCGCAAGTTCTACATCCACAACAATATCATTTACTTGGAAACAAGTCAATCATTTTGTCAACACAATTTAACCATTCAAATAACCAACTCTTATTTGTTGTTTTTGTGCCTCTTTACTTCTTAAAATACTCCAAGAATTCGTCTCGCGTAATATTCTCTTTCTCAAGCAAGTCGGTGGCAATCTTCTTCAAGAGTGGCAAATGTTTCTTCAATGTTATCTCACAGTTTGCTTCAGCTTCAAGAACGAGCCGATGAACTTCCTCATCAATCGCACGAGCGGTCTCCTCTGAGAACTCTTTCTCATGAAAATCCATCCCCGCAAATCCTCGTGATTTCTCCGCAAATACGACCGGTCCGACCTTCGTCCCATCAGCCATCCCGTACGTCATCACCATAGCTCTGGCAAGCCGTGAGATACGTTCTAGGTCGTTAGAAGCTCCAGTTGTCGTCTGCCCAAACATAAGTCGCTCAGCGATCCGTCCTCCGTGAAGAGAGACCATCTCGTCTTTCATCTTTTGTTCACTGGCAAGATACTTGTCTTCCTCTGGTAAGAACCATGTCACCCCAAGAGCTGACCCTCGTGAAATCACAGAGATCTTGTGCACGGGTTCACAGTTTTCCGTAAAGTGCCCTGCAATCGCGTGCCCTACTTCGTGGTGCGCAATGATTTCTTTCTCTGATTTTGTAATTCGTCGAGATCGTCGTTCTGGTCCCATAGAGACCTTCTCTACTGCATTTTCGACATCGTCATGCGTGATAGATTTCTGTCTCTTTTTGACGGCAAAGATCGCTGCCTCGTTGAGGATGTTTTCCAAGTCGGCTCCGGAGCATCCGACTGTCTTTGAAGCAATCTTTTTCAAGTTCGTTCCTTTGGCAAAGGTTTTGTTCTTCGCGTGAAGGTCAAGAATCTGCAATCGTGCTTCCATGTCTGGCAAGTCGATGTGAACTCGTCGATCGAATCGTCCTGGTCGAAGCAACGCCTTGTCCAAAACGTCTGGACGGTTCGTCGCTGCGATGACGATAAGAGAGGTTCCTGATTCGAATCCGTCCATCTCTGTAAGAATCTGGTTCAGCGTTTGTTCTCGTTCATCGTGTCCTCCCCCCATTCCGTTTCCTCGTTGTTTCCCTATAGCATCAACTTCGTCGATGAAGATAATCGCTGGCGCATTTCGTTTGGCAGTTTTGAACAAATCACGAACACGTGATGCTCCTACTCCCACAAACATTTCTACAAATTCTGATCCTGACACTGAGAAGAATGGCACGCCTGCTTCTCCCGCAATCGCACGAGCAAGCAACGTTTTCCCTGTTCCTGGAGCCCCCACCAAGAGAATTCCCTTCGGTGTTTTCGCTCCCATTTTTCGGTATCGTTGTGGGCGTTTGAGGAAATCTACTACTTCCACGACTTCTTCTTTTGCTTCGGTCGCTCCCGCCACGTCGCTAAATCGAGTGTTGTATTTTGTCTTGTCGTAGACCTTCGCTTTTGATTTCCCGAAACCAAATGGTCCCCCTTCTCCCCCACCTCCTCCCATGGCACTGGCTCGACGAGAGATGAAGATAAGGAATCCGATAAGCAATAAAAATGGGACAACACCAATCAAGATGTTCATCCACATTCTTCCGCTTGAAGTATCGATAATCGTTACCTTTGCTCGTTTTGATAAATCATCAAACCCCAAGTCGCTGATATTGCTTGATACCTCCTTTGCCGTCTTGAAAACCACACTATCAAAGGTCTCCGCTGTAATTGTATTATCTTTAATCTTAATTGTTTTGAACTCATCTTGTGTATATTTTTCCTGCATATCGGTGAGAGAAATATCTTCTGGATTCGTTTGGGAAAAGAATTCTTCATTTCCTGGAAAAATAAGTGCGAGACTCGCCCCAATC
>Ga0207996_1001789_pt1 | contig 14103 bp, 13 predicted proteins | sample AntAceMetag02UKG_FD_184773 | JGI IMG/M metagenome (GOLD analysis project Ga0207996, IMG submission 184773) | Saline lake microbial communities from Ace Lake, Antarctica - Antarctic Ace Lake Metagenome 02UKG (SPAdes) (version 2) | ecosystem: Environmental > Aquatic > Non-marine Saline and... | reverse complement strand
AGTGGTTCATCGACAGAGATAGAGTTCATTACATAAAAAGAGTATGCCATAGGTGCGCCGATATATGGATTATTTTCACTTCTGCCGGAGTTGTCTGCAGCATGAATATAATAGTTTATTATTGTTGCATTTGGTTGCGCGGGAATCGAGGCCGTATAAACATCACCGATAAAATGATTGAGCGAAACTGTGTTGAAATCTATGTCTGTTGAGAGTTTCCAATACAGGAGCAGAGAATCAGCAATAAGTTCTTCTCCACTATAGGCATGGATATTTGTAATAATAGGGATATCATCACTTGTGCTGAGGGTGTCTGAAATTGGAGTATGATAGATGTAGAGTATTCCCTGGTCTGTGACTCCCATTGTTCGGCAGTGCAAGGCATCGGTAGATTGCCATGAACCGGTAAAACCGAGCACTTCATAGCCCGGCATTGCTGCTGCGTAGGAATCGATTGCCTGGGCATCGTAGGAACTTCCAGTGATCGGAACAAGAACTTTATTATTTAAAATAAGTGAGTTTGTATAGGGCTGGTTACCTGGCGTGTTCACACGTGGAACTTCATAGTTCGTTCCGTAGCAGCTTGGTTGAGCTTCAAAATAATCAACAGCAGCTTCGATCTCATCATATTGGGAATGGGATCTAGGAACTTCACGAATGAGAATTTGAGTCGGGCTTAAATATTTTCCCCAGCAGTCAACATGTTTGATGTACTCGCCATTTACATCAGGTACAACATGGTAAGTTTCTATCCCAAGGTAATCTTCGACAAGAGTGTTTATTGCTGCATGGGTTAAACCGGGATTTTCTTCCCATATAAGATCTGTCGAAACAGATATACCATGTCCATCGGTCATATAATTTCCACCAGTCGCTGTCAGTGCCATGCTGTATAGATTAATTCCAAAATATGTAGCGCAGAAAGTGGGGATTGCATTATCGTCAGGACGGGGACGATTATAGGTGAAATTTGTAATTCCCGGTTCATTATTGCCATTAAAAATAAACCATGGACCATAATCTCGTATCCAGTATGTCTCTGTATTTGCAATGAGGAACTCGACGTTGCTCATGTTCACACCAACATTATTAAAGGTATTATACGCAGTAGTTTGATTATAAGAAGAGACTACGCAATAGACGATTAGATCTTCAGCCATTTCTGCAACAACAGCCGTAGAAATGCCAAGAGGATAACGAACAAGTACACCCTGCATGGGCTCAAATTCTGAGGGCTGACGGACTGGGGACGGGGGTTCGAGAGTAGGACGGAAATCTTTGCCGATCTCATCGAGATGGAGTTTTTCTTCTTCTGTAAGCCAGATGGGAAGCTCGCCGGGATGTTCCCTGTACCACTGCTCCGCATGAGGAATTTCTGCGTAGTGTATATGTGTATTGATATTAGAATTTGCTAAAAGTGTCACGTTTAGACAAAACAAAAAAGCTATGATCAAGGCGACTTTCTTCATTCAAAAACCTCGTAAATTTATTGATTTTGATGGAAATTCTTATAGATGAACTTTTTGTCAATGCCCTTATCGAATAAAAAAACTTGCATTCAAAAATTCCCTCTTCATTTTCTTGCATACTGAAATTATTTCTCAGAATAAATTTTGTATCGGGTCGTGTGAAAAATAAATATTTGCAGCAGAGTATGCTTAGACGTTTTATCAAATTCACCATTAGGGGTTTAGTGGGCACAGTTGTTGATACTGCAGTTCTGTGGTTATTGACAACCTATGCTTTTCATACATACTTCTCAAAATTTATTCTTGCACCTTCCATATCGTTTGAAGTAGGAATCCTTGTGGGATATGTGATCATCTATTTCTGGATATGGAACCATCGAGTGCTCAATAACTTCAAAGATTTTATTCGGAGAATTCCTAAATATAATCTCGCAGTTCTCTTTTCTTTTGGTGTAAAACTGGCACTGCTGAATATTATAAAACAGATATTTCATTTCGATGTGTTAATATGCAACTTGATCGCCCTATTTTTCTCCGGTTTTATAAATTTCTTTGCCAACGAAAAGATAGTCTTCAAAGAGAAGAAGACGGTCGTCGAAGATCTTTACGAAAATTTGTAATTTTCAAATTTACACAATTCCAGACAAGCTGGATATTCCATAATTAACAACCAGCAAGCTATATAATACTATTTTACCGCCATTAGCACTCACCACAAAAGAGTGCTAATTTATATTTGACATTTCAGTTTTGTGCATTATATTTTTCATTAAATCGTTAAAGATAATAGACGCGAAACCAGAAAAAAGAAAGGAGGTTTAAGATGGCTATTATCAGATATCAACCCTTCAGGAATATGCTTGATAGTTTCTTCAAGGATAATGAATTCATGCCTGGTTTTCAGGATACAAATTTAAAAATGTCTGTTGATATTTATGAAAAAGATGGAAATGTGACAATCGATTTTGAACTTCCCGGTCTGGATAAAAAAGATATTAATATCGAACTTGAAGGGAACAATCTTACTGTTTTCAGTAAAATGCAAAAAGATAATGAAGTGAAGGAAGAAAACTACTACCGTTGTGAGCGTTCATATGGTGAGTTTTCCCGATCTTTTACCATTCCTGAAGGGATTAAGGAAAAAGATCTCAACGCATCCTACAAAGATGGTGTGTTGAAGGTCACTTTCCCAAAAATCAAAGAGATCGAAAAGAAGAAAAAGATTGAAGTCTCATAAAGTCCTGGTACTCCAAAGCCTATTCGTCATGTGCGGATGGGCTTTCTTTTATCAGCAGAAAATTTGACATGAAAATAGCAAAGTATGAAATAATTTATTAATGCAATGAACCACGAAAAACACGAAATACTCGAAAAGATCCTTTTTGAGAAAGGAATATTCAGTTCACACAGAAATGTTGCATCAGCTTATTTAGTAATTGGAGACTGTGTTCAATAAATGTCTATAAGAAATATATCTTATATTCACTTTCGTAATTTTAGTGCCTTTCGTGGTTTAAGAATGTAGGAGATACAATGAATAACCAAACAGCAAGTGTGGTCGTGTTTTCCACTCCGATGTGTTCCTGGTGCAGAAAAACAAAGGACTACCTCAGAAAACACAACATACGTTTTAAAGATGTCGATGTTGCGAGGGATCAGGCAGCTGCACGTGATATGGTTCGAAGAACCGGGCAGCAGGGAGTTCCCGTCATCATGATTAATAATCGCCCGATCGTGGGTTTTGATAAGAATAAAATAGACAACTTATTAGGAATTAAGGATAGAAGCTAAAATGAAAAACGAAAATATGTATGATCTCATAATTATCGGGGGCGGACCCGCTGGACTTACCGCCGGGCTCTATGCAGCACGATACAAATTAAAAACAGTACTCATCGAAAAAGCTCCTTTTGCAGGAGGGCAGCTTCTGAAGACATCATATATCGAGAATTATCCCGGGTTTGATGAAGCAGTTCTCGGATATGATCTGGCAACCAAAATGGAAAATCAGGCAATTCGCTTCGGTTTGGAAGATAAAAAAGAAACAGTCACAAAAATAGTATTAACTGATGAGAAAAAAAGTGTCTATACAGAAGAAAATGAATACCATGCAAAGACTGCAATAATTGCAACCGGCTCTGAACCGAGAATGCTTGGAATTCCAGGAGAAAAGGAATTTTATGGGCGAGGAGTATCCTATTGCGGTACCTGCGATGCCCCATTTTTTAAAGACAAGATCGTTGCAGTGATAGGTGGCGGAAATACTGCAATAGAGGAATCGCTTCATATCGCAAAATATGCTTCCAAAGTGTATATCGTCCACCGAAGGGACGAACTCCGCGCAGACAAGATCTGTCAGGATAAAGCTTTTGCTGAAGAGAGGATTGAATTCGTGTGGAATTCAATAATCAAATCAATAGATTTTCAAACATCAGAGGATAGGAAAATCACCATCTTCAATAAGAAGACAGAAAAGGAAAGCAAATTAAAAGTTGACGGAGTTTTTGTTTTTATTGGTTTGAATCCTAATACTGAACTCTTCAAAGGACAGATTGATCTTACAAAAGACGGGTTCATTGAACAGAAGCCGGGTGAAGAGATGAAAACCAATATTGCAGGTGTTTTTGCTGCCGGTGATGTGCGGGATAAAGTGCTTAGGCAGATCGTCAATGCTGCCGGTGATGGCGCTGTGGCAGCGTTTGAGGCGAATAAATTTTTAACAGAACATAATATATAAAAAAAATAGGAGTAAGTAATGGCGTTAGCATTAACCGAAGAAAATTTCAAAAAAGTAATAAGTTCAGGAAAAGTCGTCGTTGTCGATTTCTGGGCGGAATGGTGTATGCCCTGCAAAATGATTGGTCCAATCATGGATGAACTTGCAAACGAAATTGATACTGAAAAGGTTACAATAGCAAAATGTGACGTTGACAGTGAAAGAAATATTGCAATAAATTACAGCATCACAAGCATTCCCAGTATTCTTTTTTTTAAGGACGGCAAGGTCATGGATCAGGTTGTTGGAGTTGTGCCCAAAAGGACGCTGGTCGACAAAATCAATGAACTGATATAATGTACTAATCACACAAAATATTTAAATCAACTCAGGAACATGTCTTCTGGGTTGATTTATTTTTAAACAACATGAAAGAAATAACTTTTACACTCAATGATAAAAAAGTTACACTCACTGTCGATCCCATGAAACGTCTGATCGATGTCATTAGAGAGGATTTTCGGCTGACTGGAACTAAAGAAGGGTGCGGCATCGGCGAATGCGGCGCCTGCACAGTTATTGTTGATAAAAAAGCTGTATGCTCCTGCATGATGTTGGTTGGGCAGGTTGAAGGGAAAGAGGTCATCACGATCGAAGGCATTGAAAAAGATGGTGAACTTTCTCCTTTGCAGAAAAATTTTATTAAATACGGTGCGATTCAATGCGGTTTCTGCACACCGGGTATGATTATGAGTGCAACTGCTTTACTTATGGAAAATCCTCAGCCTACTGAAGAAGAAATCCGTATCGCAATTTCGGGGAATCTTTGCCGATGTACCGGCTACGTCCAGATCATCGAAGCAATAGAGGAAACAGTTGACGAGATGAAAGCTTAGCAAGAAAGCTATTATGACTGATAAAATGATGCCGCTTTCCTTTGAAAAATTGCTTTCATGGATTTTTCAGGAGTATGAACAGAACAAATCGATCTTCGGTATTCACGATACTCAATTTTATCATAAGAAGAATAAGAAGTATTACAAAGTTTTGAATTCTTCAATCGAGGAACCGATCGGACCGGCAGCAGGACCCCACACACAGCTTGCACAGAATATCATCGTTTCCTATCTTTGCGGTGGCAGATTTTTCGAGCTGAAAACCGTACAAAAATTGGATGAACTCGAAATCGAGAAACCCTGTATCGATGCACCTGATGAAGGTTATAATACGGAATGGTCGACAGAGTTGACCGTCACACAAGCATATGAGGAATATCTGAAAGCATGGTTTGTCCTTCATTTATTAAAGGATGAGTTCAAGCTTTCTGTAAATGAGCATACCGGATTTCTTTTCAATATGAGTGTGGGATATGATCTCGAAGGCATCAAAACGAAGAAAATAGATGATTTCATCGAGCAGCTTAAAAACGCAGAAAGAAATCCTTTATTTAATCAATATGCAAATATTTTGGAGAAATTTGCTGAAGTCAATCCGAAATATTCTAAAAGCATTGAAAATGTTTTAATACAGATTTCACCCAATATCTCAGATTCGATAACCCTTTCTACAATGCATGGATGTCCACCTCATGAGATCGAGTCGATTTGTGAATACCTTATCACAGAAAAGAAACTGCATACATTTGTAAAACTGAACCCGACACTGCTTGGTTATGACAGGGTTCGTGAAATTTTGGACGGGCAGGGATTTTTACATATAGTGCTCAAACGTGAAAGTTTTGAAAAGGATCTGCAATTTGGCGACGCAGTTCCTATGTTGGAAAGGCTTGCACAGATCGCCGAAGCAGAAGGACGAAATTTCGGGATAAAATTATCAAATACACTGGCTGTGATGAATAAAGACACTACGCTGCCGGGTGATGAGAAATATATGTCGGGCAGGGCGTTATATCCACTCACAATAAATCTTGCTGCTGAAATTTCCGAAAAATTAGAAGGTAGATTGCCTATCTCATTTTCAGGCGGCGCATCTTATTGGAATATTATCGATATTCTGGAGACAGGTATCAAACCCATTACCCTTGCCACTGATCTGCTCAAACCGGGTGGGTATGTGCACTTGAAGCAGCTCGCAGAAACTATTGAAGATAATAATATTTCTGATTATAAAAACATTCAAGTCGATAAATTAGTTTTACTTGCTGAAAAAGCGATACACAATATACAATTCTCTAAGAAAGAATACCCTTCTTCTGAATTGAAAATTGAGAAAGAGTTGCCACTTCTGGATTGTTTTATTGCACCATGCAAGGAGCGCTGCCCCATTCATCAGGACGTGCCCGAATATATTCGAGCTATCGAAGAAGGAAATTTCGAGGCAGCTCTGAGTATCATCTACGAAAAGAATCCACTTCCAAATATCACAGGATATATTTGCGACCATCAATGCCAGACGAAGTGTGCGAGATGGAATTATGAACAATCTGTTTCGATTCGAGAATTGAAGAAGGTTGCTGCAACAAGAAATGAAACTCGAAACTCGAAATTTGAAATTGGAAATTTGAAGAGAAGAGTAGCTATTCTTGGTGCAGGACCTGCGGGGTTATCTGTTGCATATTTTTTAAGAAAGTATGGATTTGCTGTGACTATTTTTGAGAGAGAAGCAAGTGCAGGCGGAACAGTCCAACATGTGATTCCTCAATTCAGAATCCCGGAAGAAGTTATTCAGAAAGATATTAAGTTCCTCAAGAGTTTAGGAGTAAAGTTCCATTTTAATTATCAGAACCAGAATTTTATCAAAGATTTCCAGGATCAGGAATTTGATCATATTTTTATTGGAATTGGCGCACATATTCCCAGAATGCTGGACTGGTGCAGAGGTAAGAAAAACATTTTTGAAGCGCTGTCATTCCTGGGAGATTTAAAAGCAGGAAAACCGTTTAAGCTTGGCAAGAAAGTCGCGGTCATCGGTGGTGGAAACTCAGCAATGGATGCTGCACGAGCCGCAATTAGAGTTCAAGGTGTAGAACAGGTTTCAATCCTTTACAGAAGAACACAGGAATATATGCCGGCTGATAAAGAAGAATTTGATAATGCACTCAAAGATGGCGTGAAATTTTTGGAATTGATTAATCCGTTAGGTTTTTCAGATTCTGAAATGATCTGCCAGAAAATGAAGCTTGGAGAAAAGGATTCAACAGGGAGAAGAAAACCGATTCCAATCGAGAATGCACATGAGAAATTGAAATTCGGTTCGGTCATCATGGCAATAGGGGAAGAAGTAGACAAAGAACTGCTCAAAGAAAACGGATGTGCGTTTGAGAAAGGGAAACTGATTTACAATCCTGATACACTTGAAACTTCACTCGAAAATGTGTATATCGGCGGTGATGCTTTGCGAGGTCCATCTACTGTGGTCGAATCACTTGCAGACGGAAAACAAGCTGCAGAGAGTATTCTTATTAAAGAAGGAATTGCATTTGACGATGAACCCCGAGTAAAATTTAATAAAAAAGATAGATTCCAACAACTAATAACGCATCAGGGATATCTCCAAAAAGAAAAAGAAGAATTGAATAACCCATGGGAAATTTTGACAGAATCCAACCGCTGCCTGCAATGCGATTTCCTGTGTGCAAAATGCGTTGAGGTGTGTCCAAACAGAGCAAATGTGCTTTTCAATTTGATTGGTGAGGATCATCCTTATAAAAATGATTTTCAAATCGTGCATATAGATGACTTATGCAATGAGTGCGGCAACTGTGCCACGTTCTGTCCGTATGCTGATGGCAAGCCCTACAAGGATAAATTTACGTTGTATTTTTCCGAGAAATCTTTTTTAGAAAATACAAATGACGGCGTGATATTTGATACTACACATTTTAGATTGAAAATTAATAATTCGTTATTTGAGGGAGATGTGAGTGAGAATAAAATACAGTGGCATGCAACGATTAATATTGAAAATCTTGACCAAGTAGAATACATTTTAAAGAAAATATACGAAAGTTATCTCATTTAAATTCCGACTGTCATGGATTCTATCATGACAAAAATCTAAAGGACACTATGGCTGAAGATGTAAAAATTGATTGTGAAAACTGCATATACTGGCGCAATCATCATTGTGAAAATTTCTCATCCAAATGGATGGGAATGGTCACCGCAAAGAATCAAAATTGCGGTTACTTCAACCCTAAACCAAAAAAGAAAGAAGAGAAAAAAGACAACCAATCAAAAAAAACTTCTGAAAAAGCAGAAAAGTAAGAAAGGAAAAACACATGGCAAGAACAATTGGTAAAGGTGCATGGATAATCACTTTAAAAGGAATCTTAGCGATCATTTTCGGATTAGTCGCACTCTTCTATCCGGGAATGACCGTGGCAGTATTAACCCAGGTTTTTGGGTTTATGCTTCTTATCGCAGGTGTTATTTTTATTGTTGGCGCGATCTTTCATACAAAGCACAATAAGAGCTGGAGTTCATGGCTTCTTGAAGGGATCATCGACCTGATTCTCGGCTTGATCATTGTCGCATTCCCGATTTTTGCAATCGGTGCATTTATGATTCTTATTGGGGTCTGGGCACTTCTTATGGGATTGTGGAGAATTTATCAGGCTTTCAAATTCAAATCCCAGAGAGGTATTCTCCTTTTCGGTGGAGTAATTTCACTCATCTTTGGTATTCTTGTCCTTATCAATCCTTTTGCCGGAGCTGGTGCGATTATGATCGTGATAGGAATCTGGGCAATCATATTTGGTCTTTCTGTCACCTTCAGGTCGTTCAGTTAAGCATTACCGTACATATTAACGGAATACCCATGTCGGCATGTTCGATATGGGTATTTCATTTTGAGGTTAGATATTGATTTTAACTAACTGAACTATCTAAGTATACGAAATGAGATACATTGTAAGGATCACTACTATAATCAACCAGCAAATAATTTGACACAAAATCAGCACCTCTTAAAAATATCCGTTATTAAATATTATAAGGAGATGCTGGATGATGAAAATTGCAAATAGTAGTCACGTTGTTTTGACCTTGATTTACACGATCAGACGATTGTCCTGTATCTTTTAGCCCGGAATACATTCTCACTAATCACATAGCACAATAATAATATCAAAAAATATTTAGATCCGCTTTTGCATTTATATGTATTTCTGTCGGGTCAAGGAGTAAAAAATGCGAACAAATAAATTCTTGGGCAGAGATTGGCTCAGCCCTGAAATCGATTACACAAAAGAAGAATGGGAATCTATGCTTCGCCTTGCAGAAGAGTTAAAGACACGTTATGCAATCAACGAAGATACATCCCACATCCTCAAAGGAAAAACACTGTATACCATGTTTTTCAACAGCTCACTTCGTACAAGAAGTACTTTTGCTGCAGGCATTCAACAGCTTGGCGGTTATCATGTAGACCTCGAACCAGGGAAAACATATACCCCTGCAAGAAAAGGTTATGAGATTCCCTATAAAACAGAAAGAATTTGCGATGTAGCGAAGGTTCTCAGCAGAACCGGAGATGCAATTGCAATCAGAATGTACGGAGCACCATCACAATGGACATATGGCTTTGCTCACGAAACAATGAAGGAATTTGCATACTATGCCGACATTCCAATCATCAATATGGAATGTGACAAGTATCACCCGTGCCAGGCATTGGCGGATATGCTTACCGTCAAAGAGAAATTTCATGAGTTCAAAGGCAAAAAATTCGTGATCAGCTGGGCATATTCCGGCTCAACAGCCAAGCCCTTTGCTGTCCCTCAAAGTCTCGCACTCGCGCCTTCTCTTCTTGGGATGGATGTGGTTCTTGCACGTCCAAAAGGATTCGAGCTCGATCCTGAAATCACCAAGAAATGCCATGAATATGCTGCTCAGAATGGCAGTACATTTGAAGAAACAGACGATATGGAAGCCGCATTTGAGGGAGCTCACGTAGTCTATCCAAAATCCTGGAGCGCTCTTCCTTACTTTGCTCAAGTCGATAAAAATGGCAAGAAGATCAAGGAAGAAAATCTTGATGGCATGAAAGACTTGTTCGAGAGAAATAAGAACTGGATATGCGACGAAAAGAAGATGAAACTCATCGATAAAAATGGTATATATATGCACTGCTTACCCGCAGACCGCGACATGGAAGTAACCGATGCCGTGATAGATGGACCACAGAGCGCAGTTTATGATGAAGCAGAAAACCGTCTTCATGCTCAGAAGGCGATAATGACCCTTCTCATGGGCGGCAGGTTGTAAATTTAAAATGTAAAATTAAAAATGAAAAATGTGAAACCACACGTCTTCTCCGCTCCCGACATGTCGGGACGGATACGCCGTTGCAAGCGAAATACACGATCTTCGTTACACCAATTCTCGGTGGATGTCTTTCGCTTGTAGCGCCATAGCGCAGCGAAGACGAGTGGTTAGAATAGATAAGTAGGAGAAAAAATGTTAGTAGATATTAAAGGTAAAGATATTATTTGTACCCAGGAACTCTCAATACCTCAGATAGAAGCGCTTCTGAAACTCGCCAAAGAGATGAAGGCAGACAGGTTTGGAGAAAAATATATCGAATTGTTGAAGGACAAGACCTTTCTGATGTTCTTCTTTAATCCCTCATTACGAACCCGCATTTCTTTTGAGGCAGCTGCAACAGAACTCGGAGGGCATGCCCAATTTCTTGAGCCCAAAACAATGAGACTCAGAAAGACAAGTCATGGCGTCGAAGTGCAGGCAGGAGAAACGATCGAGGATGCTGCACAGGTTCTGGACAGATATGCCTGTGGAATGGGGATAAGAATCCTTGAAACCTCTGTGGAAAATTATGGAGACGGTGATGCGCTTCTGCGCGAGTATGCCAGATGGATGGATGCCCCGATTATAAATATGGCTGATGATAAATATCATCCCTGCCAGGGTTTATCCGATGTGATGGGCATGCAGGAACATAAGGGAGATCTGACTGGAAAAACTGTACTCATGACATGGGCACACGGTGCTCTTGCAAGATCTTATTGCTCAGTACATGAGAATCTTCTGATAACCTCGCGACTTGGAATGAATATCCGCCTTGCCTATCCTAAGGGATATGATCTGCCTGAAGAAGAGATTGAAAAAGTACGAGCAAACTGTGAGATGAACGACAAAAAATTCGAGATCTGCCACGATCCGGATGAAGCATACACGCACGATGTTGAGTTTGTGTATTCAAGAAACTGGTTTGGACCGGACTTTTATGAAATTGGCAAAGAAGCAGAGATAGAAAGAGCAAGCAAGCTTACGAGTTGGATTTGTACAGAAGAAAGAATGAAGCGCACCAATGATGGGCTCTTTGTACATCCGATGCCTGTTGACCGTGGTAAAGAAGTAACCGATGAAGTTGCAAGCGGACCACGATCAATTATTGTTGATATTGCAGAAAACCGCCTGCATACACAGAAAGCGATCATGGCTATGACTATTGCAGGAATGAAAGTGGAAATATAAAAAACAGAAATTGGAAACTTAAAATTCGAGAGTATATCCAAACTCTTATAGATAGAAACCATAATGATAAAACCACAGAGAGCACAGAGAACACAGAGAAAATCTCCTCTTGAGAGGAGTACTCCGCCTGCTGGCGGAGGGAGGTGTGTAATATATAATTTTCGGAAGAAACTTATTCTTAATATGATATTTGATGATTTAATGTTGTTAAGTTAATATTTACAATTTTGTAAGATGGAGATAACATAATGAATAACGATAAACGAAAACTCGTTGTTATCGCACTTGGTGGCAACGCAATTAAACAGGCACACGAAAAGGGTACTGCTGAAGAGCAGTTCAAGAACGTCGCAACAACCTGTGATCAGCTTGTAAAAATGAATGCACTCGGTTATAAGCTCATCATCACACATGGCAACGGACCTCAAGCAGGCAACCTCCTCATACAGCAGGAAGAAGCAAAGGAACTCGTACCACAACAACCTCTCGATGGGATCGGTGCAATGACCCAGGGACAGATTGGATATATGTTTCAAAATATTCTTCGAGATTATTTTCTTAGAAAAGGGAAAGATATACCGATAACCACAGTCATCACGCAGGTCCTTGTTGATGAGAACGATCCTGATTTTGATGATCCCTCCAAGCCGGTTGGACCATTCTATACAAAAGAAGTTGCGCTGGAATTGAAAGAGAAAAAGGGGTATGTGGTTAAGCAGGTGAAACCCACAGGGGAGAAAACATGGCGTCGTGTCGTGCCTTCACCCGAACCTAAAACTATTATCGAGGCAGATTGTATACAAGCACTTGTTGCTGCTCGTGCAATCATTATTGCCTCCGGTGGTGGCGGTGTGCCTGTCAAAAAGAATCCCGATGGCACTTTCAGCGGACTCGAAGCAGTGATTGATAAGGATAAAGCAGGCAATGTGCTTGCTCAAGCAGTTGATGCAGATATATTCCTGATCTTAACCGATGTGCAAAATGCCTGTATCAATTTTGGAAAACCCGACGAAAAACCACTTGGAAAAATAACTGTTGAAAAAGCTGAAAAGTATTTTGATGAAGGGCACTTCCTTGCAGGCAGTATGGGACCCAAAATGCAGGCAGCGATCAGATTCGTGAAAGCAGGCGGAGACAAAGCCATCATCACATCCCTCGATCATGCAGTGGATGCATTGGAAGGCAGGACGGGGACAATAATTAGAAAATAGGATTTGTATAAGATATAAATTAAATGATTAAATAATGGGTAAATTACCTAAAATCAGCATTTAATCCAAGATATGGACAGCCGTTGATTTCCTTGAACACAATTGACAGGAAGTTATTATCACCTAATTAGAGAATGTCACTAATTAAAGGGTAAAATATGAACTAAAATAAGTTCAAGTTGTACTCTTTATACGTAAAATTATAAAAAAGAACACTCATTTATGCTTTAATGAGTGTTCTTCTATATAAATTATGATAAAATACGTAAACAATGAAATTCTTTATACTAATTTCTCCAATAAGGATTTCTACCCCCATCAGTTGTCAACTGAATAATATTCGTACCATCAATATTCATTATCCAAATATTATTAAGACCACTTCTATCCGAAGTAAATATGCAGGTCCCATTAAAATTACCGAAGGGATATGAATCATCATAATCATTGTTAGAAATATTCTGAATATCTGAACCGTCTAAATTCATGATATATATTTGACGATCGGCACTACCCGAATAGCATAATACTTTTTCGATACTGTTATCAATAACTGTCGCTGGATCTCTATAATCACTGGTTGTTAGTTCTTGAACATTTGAACCATCTAAATTGCACGAATAAACTTTAGAAGTATCTCCATTAAAAGGAACATTTCTTCTAAATAAAATTTTTGTGCCACTCTGATTCAAGTTTGGATCAGTAGAATCAAGTGCACCGTCAGTGATTTGAGTTAAATTTGACCCATCAATACTAATCGTATAAAGATAATATACTTGATCAGAAGCTTTTGCTGAGAATAATATAGTACTATTATCTATCCATTCTGTTCCTAGAAGTGGATCCGTTGAGTACGAAACATCGTTAGTGAGTTTTGCAGGATTTGATCCTCCAATACTCATAATATAAAGTTCATGATCTCCATCTCTGTTAGACCCAAAAGCAATATATTCCATATTAGGTGAAATCGATGGAGAATTATCAATTGCTGAATTATTAGTTATATTGACCTCATTATTACCATTTTCATCCATAATATAAATTTCATTATTACCGTCTCTGTCTGATACAAAAACAATTTTACCAATACTTTGTCCAAATGTTATATTATCAATTTCACTTATCTCGAAAGATTCTGTTGTTCCATCTTGTAAGTGAACATTCATCTGACCGGCATTAAGTGACATAATGCAAAAACTAAGGCACATGATTACTGTAATAATTTTTTTCATTTTATCTCCTTATCGTAT
>Ga0207996_1001788_pt1 | contig 14111 bp, 8 predicted proteins | sample AntAceMetag02UKG_FD_184773 | JGI IMG/M metagenome (GOLD analysis project Ga0207996, IMG submission 184773) | Saline lake microbial communities from Ace Lake, Antarctica - Antarctic Ace Lake Metagenome 02UKG (SPAdes) (version 2) | ecosystem: Environmental > Aquatic > Non-marine Saline and Alkaline... | reverse complement strand
AGCAGTTTTTTTTGCTTCTACTAATTCCTTTTCTACTTGATATCTTTCACCTATTTCCTCCTCTAATTTAACATGGGATGTCTTAATGGCTTTATTGAGGCGTAAAATTCTGATGGTAAAGCCTGTCATTATAAAAAAACCAAAAAAAGTTATTATAATAATGTACCAGTATTTTTTAATAACTTCGGTGATTGTTATTTTGCCGAAATCCTTGTAAGGACCTACCTTTAAGTATTTTAAGCAGTCATGTACTGATTGATAGTTTAGTGGTATTGTCCAGCCCCCGCATTTTGCTGCGATGGCCTCGGGTGAGTCCGCAGGCATTTCAAGCAGAGCTATTGCCACCTTTTCTGCCAATATATCTGAAGTGTGTTTTAGCTCTGCCATGGGCCACTCGGGATATGCCCGGGTTGAGTGAGGACCAGGCAGAATGCACGCGGCGGGGTTCTCAACGATGTAAAAGTTTTGAATATTGATCTTTCCTTCGGCATGCATTTTTATTAATGTATCAGTCCTTACGGTTCCAGCCTCTGCCTTGCCATCTCTAACAGCATAAACAACATCGTCTTGTATGGTATTGGTAAATTTAAGGGCTTTGAAATCCTTGTATGGATCGATGCCATTTTCTTTTAATTCCCGCCACGCCATCCTCCAGCCCCCAAAAGATTCTTCCGATATGGCCATGAAGGTTTTGCCTTTAAGATCGTTAAGATTGCGCATGTCTTTTCGACCAGCTTTCCAGAAAATTACTCCGCAGTATTTGGTATAAAAACTATCGAGACATTTGTTTTTTAGCGTGGCAATGCGGTTTACTCCATACCGGTGTTCCAGTTCTACATAAAAGGATGAGTTGGGCAGAATAAAATCAACTTCCCCCTTTTCAACAGAAGAATAAATATGTTCATGATCAAGAGGTATAATAACAAAGGTTTTACCCGGGATTTTTGTCGTAAGATATTCGGCAGTAGGAGACCATTCTTTCAGGCAGAGTTCAGCTCCTCTTTTACAAAGAACTCCGATCTTAACCTGATCATCACCATCAGCACTATTAGCGCTGTTAGCAAAAGAGATGCCGGCAGCAAGTAATAAAAACAATATGGCAATTAAACTGGCCATACAAATTTTTCTAATCATTATTTTATCCCCATGCTCTTCATTCATTTCACAACTCACAACTCATCACTGAATTTCTATATTTTTCCTAATCTCTTTAATAGTTTTCAGCGCCCCGTCGTAGTTATAGTCATTTATCTGTTTTTCAAGATTCGGCAGGATCGATCTGTTAAGATGTTCCCTGACCGCATCCATATGCTTTGTAATCTCCATCGGATCGGCAAGATCGAGGGCATTGGCAAGTTGTTTCAACAAGGGTATGACCTTTGCCGGATCAACAGCGCCCACTTTAACATCTAACGGCTCCCCTTTTTCAGTATCAGCAAGAGCATGTAAAGATTCCAGCACCTGGCTCAGCGCGGTCACCACATTGTCGACCAGATTTTTTTCTGGTGGATTTGCAGCGCCTTCCCTGCTTGCTTTTTCAAGCTGAAAGGCCGCGTCTTGCAAATCATTGGCTCCGATATTGCCAGCGCTCCCTTTGAGGCTGTGAGCTAAATGCATAAGTGACTCCCAACTTTTTTTTTCAAATATATCCTTTATATTGTTTGCGGTATCCTTATTGTTATTGAGAAATCCTATCAGTATCCGCTTAAAAATATCGGCCCCTATATTCAACCTCTTTAAGGTATCTTGAATGTTGATTCCCGGTAGTGTTGCCGGAAGTTCTCCGGTCTCTATTGCCGGTTTTTCAGGGATATCTTCCGGTTCTTCAGTATGTGGCAGTCTTTCTGTGCGTTTTAAAGCTTTCCATATAGTGTGGAACAATCTGTCCTGATTGATCGGTTTGGAGATATATCCGTCCATTCCGGCTTCCAGGCATTTCTCCTCATCACCTTCCATGGCATGTGCGGTCATGGCGATGATCGGAAAGGATTTAAATTTCGGGTCTTCCCGAATCGCTCTGGTTGCCTCATATCCGTCCATTTCCGGCATCTGGATGTCCATTAGCACGGCATCAAAACGACCCTTTCGTACAGCCTCGATCGCCTTTTTTCCATTATCTGCAATTTGGGCGACAATCCCTGCTCTTTCAAGTATCGCCAATGCTATTTCCTGGTTTGTGATATTGTCTTCAGCCACAAGAATCCGGATTCCCTTCAGACGCTTTTTGTAAATAGATGTCTTGGTAATGATAGGTATTTCCGGTCTTGTGGTTATCCGCGCCTCTTTTCCAAAGGCATCCATAATGGCGTTAAAAAGCTCTGACTGGTATATCGGTTTTGTGAGAAAATAGTTGATTCCGACCCTTTCGGCATCCAGCCTTTCATTCTCTTTTCCAAAAGCGGTCATCAGTATTATCGGGATGGTTAGCTTCAATTCCATTCTGATTCTTCTTGAAGTCTCAATTCCATCCAGCCCTATCATTAACCAATCGATCATGACCAGTTCAAACGGTTCCTTACGAGTCTGATTCTCTTTAAGTATATTCAGCGATTCCTCCCCTGAGGAGACCGATTCCACCCTAAAATCGAAAGATTCGAGCATTTTTTGCATGAGCTCTCTGCTGACCGCGCAATCGTCTACGACCAGCACATTTAAACCTTGAATATCAGGAGGAACGATTAGTTTTCTTTTCCGTTCAGCGATCTGCCTGCCGAAACTCGCCGTGAAGGTGAAAACACTCCCTTTTCCCACTTCACTTTCGACCCAGATGTTGCCGCCCAGCATATTGACCAGTTGTTTACAAATACATAATCCAAGTCCGGTGCCCTTGTATTTTCGTGTGGTGGAGGCATCAGCCTGGCTGAAAGTTTTAAAGAGTTTGGGGAGGTCTTCAGGAGCTATTCCCACGCCTGTATCTTTCACGAAAAATTTCAGCATTATCTGGTCTAACGATTCTTTGAAAATTTTCACCCCCACAAGGATTACTCCTCCCCTGTCCGTGAATTTAATCGCGTTGTCTACCAGATTTTTAAGAATTTGCTGAAGGCGGAGGGAATCGCCGATCAGGGCCTTTGGCGTTTCAGTGTCGATATCCACAACGATTTCGATCCTCTTTTCCACGACATTGTGAAGGAAGATGTCCATTACACCATACAGCACATCGTCCAACCAGAAGGGGCGTTTTTCCAGCTTGAGTTTGTCGGCCTCGATCTTTGAGAAGTCGAGGATATCGTTAATTATTCCGAGGAGTGAATAGGCCGAGGAATGAATTATTTTCATATAGTTTTTCACTTTAGGAGAGAGTTCCTCGGAGAACACAAGGTCTGTCGCGGCGATGATACCATTCATGGGGGTCCGGATTTCGTGGCTCATGTTAGCCAAAAACTCGCTCTTGGTCTGGGTCGCGGTCTCGGCAGCCTCCTTGGCCTTTTTTAACTCTTTTTCAATCCGCTTACTTTCACTTATATCTCTGGCCGCTGCGAAGACCCCTCTGACCTGTCCTTTCTCATACCTATATACTATGGCATTATAAGAAACCTCTGTCTTATCGCCTGTCTTTGATTTCATCACAAGCTCAAAGTCTGTTATTTTCCCTTCCTCAAAAGCCTTTTTTACCCCCAGGCAAGCTTTTTCCTGATCCGTAAAGTATTCACAAAATCGACTGCCGATCAATTCTTCACGGGTGCATCCGGTAAGTTTGACCGTCTGTTCATTCACATCGGTAATAATGCTGCTTTCGTCAAAGGTGACAAGCGCATCGAGGCTGCTCTCGATAAGTCCACGGGTGTAGGCCCTTGCATCCTCCAACTCTGCGGCCGTCAGGTTTGTAACGTCGACCTCTTCTTGCAATCTGACATGAGATGCTTTAAGTTTTTTGTTTAGCTTTTGGATCACAAAGGTAAAAACAGACATTATTAGAAACGATAATATGATAAGTAAAATCAGATGCCAGTACTGTCTAACAAGATCGGAGAGGGTTATCTTACCGAGATACTCGTAAGGGCCGACCTTTAGATACCTTAAACACTCATGCACCGGCTGGTAGTTCAGTGGTATGGTCCATCCGCCGCATTCTGCTGCTATGGCCGCAGGAGAGTCTGAGGGCATTTCGATCAGGGCTATTGCAACTTTTTCCGCCAGTTCATCCGGCGTGTGTTTGAGTTTTGCCATCGGCCATTCCGGATATGATCGGGTTGAGTGAGGAAATGGCGCGCAATCCGGGCAGACACCCTCTTCTCGAACGGGTTCAGGAGGCAGCACATAAAAGTTTGTAATATCGATCTTTCCTTCGGTATGCATTTTCATGAATGTATCGGCTCTTACTGTTCCTGCATCTACCTTGCCGTCTCTGACCGCATAAACGACAGCATCCTGTGTGCCGCCAAATTTAAGATCTTTGAAATCTTTGTATGGATCGATGCCATTTTCTTTCAATTCCCGCCATGCCATCCTCCAGCCCCCCAAAGAGCTTTCTGCTGTAGCCATGAAGGTCTTTCCTTTGAGATCATTGAGCTGCCGCATGTCGCTCCGATCTGCCTTACAGAAAACCCCCCCACAAAATTTTGTACAAAAGCTATCGAGACATCGGTTTTTAAATGTAGCAATACGGTTTGCCCCATACCAGTGTTCAAGCTCCACATAGAAGGATGAGTTAGCCAGAATAAAATCGACTTCTCCTTTTTCAACAGAAGAGTAAATTTGATCATAATCAAGCAGTATAATCACAAAAGTCTTGTCCGGGATCTTAGATGTGAGATATTCGGCGGTGGGCGACCATTTTTGGATGCACAGCTCATGTCCTCTTATAGCAAGGACGCCAATCTTGACCTGATCATCATTTGCCACGGCAATACATGTAATCATCAAACTAAAAAACAGGGCAATGGTAAAGCAGGCTTTAAATCTTGAGAGACTTGAAAAAGATTTAATTTTCATAGACCTCACCTCGTTAATTTTGTTTGCGAGCTATCCAGCCACCATAGGCTGAGCAATATCTACAGCTTTTTGCTCATCATAAAGCATCTCCACCAGTTTTAGTGCAAAATCCAAAGCAGTTCCAGGGCCTCGGCTGGTTATACAATTATCATCCACTACCACTCTTTCTTTAATTGCAGCTTTATTTTCAATTTGATCCGCACAGTAAGGATGACATGTAGCTTTTCGTTTGCCCAGCAGACCATGGTGCTGCAAAACAACTGCTGGCGAAGCGCATATAGCTGCGTACATACGGCCTTCCTGTTGTTGTTTTTTAAGCAGTATTTTTAACTCTTTTGAGTCTCGCAGATGCTCAGCTCCCGGTATGCCGCCAGGCAAGGCAATAAGATCATAAGTATTGTCAATGCAGTCTGAAATAAGTTTATCTGCGATAATTTTTACTCCGTGCGAGGCTGTTACCTGTAAACCATTGACAGAGGCCACTGTGACAAATGCGTCGGCTCTTCTCAAAACATCAATAATACATACAGCCTCAATTTCTTCTATACCATCCGCTATGGGGACAAGAACTTTTTTGGTCATAATCTGCTCCTTTAATGCATTATCTGGTTTTTCTCCTGTTACGCCTTTTCCCGTCATTCCGGCAAAAGCAGGGCACGAAATGACACATTCGATGAATCCGACTTTTTACGACGCCACCAATCATTAACATGCCCGTATTTTTATTATTTCTATAAAATATCAAACTGAAATATTTCTGCAACATCTAAATTAGCTTTCATCTTGATTTTACAGAAATAATTTTCTATATATTTCTGATATGAAACTAAAAAACACAATAATGTATCTGGAAAAATTCTTTGCTTGCAGCGGGTTTCAATCATCATGCAAAGACAAAAAAGCGTTTTGCAATGCTCCTGCGATTGCAATTCTCATCATAGTCTTTTTCTTTGCTGCATGTGCGCCAAAACATATCCCTCCTTCAGGACATGCAGTTACTGATCCAGGAAATAAACTGTTTGCAAAGGCTGAAGAACTTTTCCAGGCAAAATCTTATAAAAAAGCACTGACCAGATACACGGAATATCTTTCTTTATTCCCAAAAGGAAAAAAGGTTGATGCGGCTCTAATGAAGACAGGAACAATCTGGTCGGCCCTTGGCAACAACGCTAAGGCGCGAAGTTTTTATAAGCGTTTAATCTCCGATTATCCGAAAAGTCCTTTTATCCAGGATGCAATGGTTGAAACTATTGTAATATTATACAACGAAGGCAAATACAAAGAAACTATAAGACAGTCGGATGATTTAATAAAAAGCAATATTAAAGGAATTGACATTATTAGAATATATATTCTTCTTGGTGATTCTTATCTTGCAACAGAATCACCAAAGGATGCTGTGAATTTTTATATTCTGGCCTTTGACAAAGCAAAGGATCCCACAAGAGAGATATTAATCGTAAAAATAAAACAAGCTTTTAAAGCTCTTGAGACAAAAGATATCATGTCTTTTTTGCAAAACCTGGAAAACAGGCCGCCGGCCGGGTATTTTATGTTCTGGCTCGGACAAAACAGAGCTGAACAAAATCATTATGAAGATGCTGAAAGTATATTGTCAGAATTCATCAAAAAGTTCCCATCACATAAGAATGTACTGAATGCTCAAAAACTCATAGGCGAAATTAGAAAAAAAACAGTGTACAGCAGATATACAATAGGCTGTCTGCTCCCGCTGACCGGGCCTTACAAAAATTTTGGCCAAAGGGCTTTAAAAGGCATTGAACTTGCTCTGAATCAATTTTTTTACCGTAGTCTTCAGCCTGCGGTAAAAATAATTATAAAAGACACGGAAGCTAATCCTGATAAGGCGGCAAAGGCTGTTAATGAATTGTTTGATGAACATGTAGCCGCAATTATAGGTCCAATTTTTACGGCTGAAGCTGCCGCTCTTGTGGCTCAGGAAAAAGGTATTCCAATTATTACCATAACTCAAAAAAACAATATCAGCGATACAGGAGACTACGTTTTTAGAAATTTCTTTACTCCTGAAATGCAGGTTCATGCTCTTGTGTCTTATGCAATCAATGAGCTGGGGCTTGCTGATTTCGCGATTCTTTATCCTGATGATAATTATGGTAAAACATTTATGAATCTATTCTGGGATGAGCTTATGGCTTATAATGGAAGAGTTGTCGGGCTTGAGTCATATAATGTTGATCATACAGATTTTGCTGATCCCATCAAAAAGCTTGTTGGCCTTTATTATGAAGTTCCTGAAGATTTAAAAGCCGCTGACACATTAACTACAGATTATGAGGAAAATATTAAAAAAGAGGAAGAAGAGATTAAAGATGAGAATATCAACGCAGAAAAGAAAGACAGTGAAAAAGAACAGGAGCCCGAAGCTATTGTTGATTTTGATGCTGTTTTTATTCCTGATGCACCGGAGCGGGCAGGACTTATTATACCACAGCTGAAATTTTATGATGTTAATGATGTATATCTCCTGGGCACAAATCTGTGGCATTCTGACAGTTTGATAAAAATGGCAAAAAACTATGTTCAAAAGGCAATCATGCCGGATATTTTTTTTGCTGAAAGCTCTTTAAAACAGGTTGTTGATTTTGTAGATATTTTTGAAAAAACTTTTGGAGAAAAGCCGGGATTTATAGAGGCAATATCTTATGATACTGCAATTATGCTGTTTGAAATCGTAAGCAGGCCTGATGTCCGATATAAAAGTTCTATTAAAAGAGCGCTGATGAATCTTAATAATTTTCAAGGTGTAACAGGTCTTACGTCATTTGATAATAATGGAGAGGTCAAAAAAAGGCTGCATATTCTCCGTATAAAGGGTAAGAAATTTATAGAATTAAACCAACCACCTGACACATTTCAAAAATGAATTTCGCATATACAGCATATAAATACCTCAGTTCATATCTGTTTTTATTTTTTTTCCCTTTCTTATGGTTCTATTCACGAATAACCGGCAGATACGGCAAAAGCATAAATCAGCGTATTGGGCTGTATCCAAAAAATCTTGTAAAAAATATTTCAGGATCCCCTAAAATCTGGATACACGCTGTTTCAGTGGGAGAGGCTGGTTTAGCTATAGCCATTATCGAAGAGCTCAGATCTTTAATGCCTGATTGCGCTGTTATACTTTCAACAACAACGGAACAGGGCCAGGCTTTTGCCAAAAAAAAAATAAGTGCCTGCAACCTGAGAAAAACGGTTACCTGTATTTATGCACCCTTAGATTTTATTATCTCTGTCCGCAGGGCGTTATCTGCCTTGCAACCAGATATTTTAGTTTATCTTGAAACTGAGATATGGCCAAACTGGCTGTTTGAGGCTCACAAGTCAGGTGTTAAAACAGCTCTTATTAACGGAAGAATCTCAGTGAGAACGATTAAGAAATATTTGAAAATCCGGCCGTTAATGAAAACAGTATTAAGCCTTGTTGATGCGTTCAGCATGATTAACGCTTATGATGCTCATCGCATAGAGATGATTGGCGCTCCCAAAAACAGGATAGAAGTAAACGGAAACGCAAAATATGATCTCTTATTAAACCAGGCTGATAAGCAAATTAAAACAAAAATGAAACGCATCTATAATATTAACGAGGATAAACCTGTTTTTGTGGCTGGAAGTACCAGGAATTCTGAAGAAAAAATTATTCTTGATGTTTATGCCAGAATCATTAAATCCTTTCCTGAAACTCTTTTGATTCTTGCGCCAAGGCATGTTGGAAGGGTGGATTATATAAAAGAGATTATTAAAAAGCTGGGTTTTGCATACCAGTTAAGAAGCGATCTTGATAAACAAAACTGTTTGAGGACAGCACCCATAGTTATTGTAGACACCATTGGAGAGCTTCTAAACACATACAGTATTGCCTCAATAGTATTTTGCGGGGCCAGCCTGGTTCCGCTTGGAGGACAAAACATACTTGAGGCCGCAGTATGGGGCAAACCTGTTTTTTATGGCCCTTCAATGGAGGATTTTCTTGATGCTAAAGCGCTTCTTGATAAAACCAACGGCGGCATTCAGATAAAAAATGGTTATGAACTGGCTGAAAAAGCAGTATATTATCTTGGCAACCCTGATGAGGCAGCTGCAATAGGTAAATCAGCCCTGCAAGCCGTGGGTTCGCACAAAGGAGCCGCAGGTAAACACGCAAATGTAATATACAGGCTGCTTAATTGAAAAAATTCTGCTGCTAATTTTTTAATGCGCCCTGGCCTGTTGCCTCAAGAATACTGAGCCAGAGTTTTCCGTAAGGGTCGATCTGTTTTCGTTTTCCTGCCGACAGGCTGATAGGAATATGCACAAAATGGTTGTTCCAGTGTCCAATAAGCATATTTGTTCTGCCGGTCATTGCTGCATGGACTGCATCACGCCCTAAAAAACTGCAAAAAACATGATCATTGGAATTAGCAGGCAGACTCCTTATCATATAACTGGGGTCGATATATTTAAGGGCTATGGGAATATTTTTTTGTTTAAAATAGTTTATAATTGTATCTTTCAAAAACAGTCCTATATCATTCAGCCGCAGGTTTCCTGATTCATCACATATCTTTCTTTTGTTTTTATCTGTATTAAAAAGAGCCTGACACGCACCTTCTGCAACAACTATGACAGCATGTTTTCTGTTTTCAAGTCGTTTTTCCAGAACCGCCAGAAAACCACCAGAGCCTTTAATGTCGATATTTACTTCAGGTATAATAACAAAATTAACATCCTGCTGTGCTAATGCGGCTGTGGCAGCTATAAAGCCGGAATGCCTGCCCATTAGTTTTATAAGCCCGATTCCATTGGGATATCCCCTTGCTTCATTATGCGCAGCCCTTATAGCCTGTGTAGCCACATCAACTGCGCTGTCAAAGCCAAAAGACTTTGACACCATATAAATATCATTATCAATGGTCTTGGGTATCCCTATTACGCTTATTTTAAGCTTTCGTTTTTTTAAAACCTCGTTTATTTTTGATGCAGCCATCAACGTTCCATCTCCGCCGATCATAAAAAGAATTCCAATATTCATCCTTTCCAGGCAGTCAATAACTTTATTTATATCCTGCGGGCCTCGTGAAGATCCTAAAAATGATCCCCCTTTTCTGATAATCTTTTCAACAGTATCAGGCATAAGAGGCAAAACATCATGGCCATATTCCGGAATAAAACCCTGCAGCCCATACTGAATGCCATAAATTTTATGAACTCCGTATCCATAATAAAGTTCCAGAACAACCGATCTGATTATTCCATTAACACCGGGGCAAAGTCCCCCGCAGGTTACAAGGGCACACCTGAGTTTGCTTGGATCAAAATATATTTGTTTTCTGGGACCGGCCATCTCAAAGGCAGAAAGCTTATCACCGTTTTTAATTGTCTTTGTGACACTGGACGAATCTACATCAATCAGCACCTGTTTATTGTCAGAGACAAAATTTTTGCTGTAGGAACCCCTGTCGGTTTGCTGGATCGGAGAGGGTATTTTTGGTTTTCCTAAAATCGGTATTTTTGTGTCAATATCACTGTAAGTCATAATGTCCTCTAAAATAGTTTACATCTGAAACACAGATTGAATTGTTTTTTATTCAATAGATACTTGTTGCTTAACAAAAAGATTATTGGTTCTTCTACATATTTTTTTAACTCGCGTTAAATTTAAACTCGCCCTTACCTAATATATCGTGCAGATGTAAAATACCTTTAACTTTTCCATCAGAATCTATTACAGGAAGTACGGTAATCTGATATAATTCCATAATATTCAAGGCATCATATGCTGGAGAATCCAGGGTTATGGCTTGGGGATTTTTTGTCATAACATCTTCGACAAACAGCTCATAAATAGGTTTTTTCTGGGTAACACAACGCCTTATGTCGCCATCGGTTATTATTCCGTCAAGCGTAAAGTCAGGCATTAAAACAAGGATAACTCCTAATTCAAAACGCCCGGTTTTATTAATAGCTTCTTCCATCAATGTTTCAGTAAAAACATAAGGGATGTCTTCGCCTGTCAACATGATATCTTTAACCTTCCCTGCAAGGCGATGTCCCAGGGCGCCGCCAGGGTGAATCTTTTTAAAATCGCTTGACTTAAAATGTTTTTTATTAATCAATACCACGGCAAGTGCATCACCCATTGCAAGCAGGGCTGTTGTGCTGGCAGTAGGCGCCAGCCCCAAAGGACATGCCTCCCTTGCCACGCCAACATCGATAACAATATCGCTTTGTTTTGACAGCGGGGAATTTTTATCTCCGGTAAATGCTATGATTGTGCATCCTATCTTGCGGATACTTGGTATCAGTATATTAAGTTCATCTGTTTTGCCGCTGTTGGAGAGAGCAAGAAATACATCTTCGCGGCTTACAATTCCAAGATCCCCATGCATGGCTTCAACAGGATGCAAAAACACAGATCTTGTTCCTGTACTGTTCAGAGTAGCCACTATTTTTCGGCCTACTATTCCGGACTTTCCAATACCCGCAACCACCAGGCGTCCGCTGGAATCACAGATAGCTTCCACCATTTTGCAGAAATTGTCATCAATACGCTTTGTTAATTCAAGTATTCCTTCTGCTTCTATTTTAAGAACATCAATAGCTTCCTGTATAATCATATAAGAATTTTTCCCTGTTTTATTTAAATAATTTGGCAACACCATTGTGTTAACTATTTATTTTTATGCAATTTGTCAATCAATCGATGCGTAATAATGACCCTTAAACAAGATTTTTGAGCATATCTCTCTTGATCCATTAAACGACCTTTTGGATTGAGTTTAAATTTTACCTTGCTTTCCATATCCCTGAGGTATTATGTTGCCAAATTGAAAGTTTCTAAATAATATAAAAGAGTTAAAAAATTCAAGCTAAATGTTTGCAGTAAATTGAATTAAGAATTAAAGTATGAATACATGGAATTATTTTCCAGATATATAGCCTTATATCATGGAAAATTTTACGTGTATTAACACTGTTAAGTTTCAAAACACATTAAGGCAAATGAATAAAATTCCTCCAATCCACTATTTATTTAGAAAGCAAAGATATCCGGTAATTGTCGATGTTGATGGAAACCTGGTTTGCGGTAAATCAGCAAGTACTCTTGCCAGGAGACTTTCAAAAACATTAAATCTGCAGGAAAAAACATATAACACCATCGATAGCGCAGGTGAGGGTTGGGCTTTTTACCCAAGACAATGGTTGCTTTCTCCCCTTACTTTAAAAAAGAGATGGACAAAGCTTGAGATAGTTAAGCTGTATAATGAAAGGAAGAATATAAAATCTGAAGAAAAGACATATTCCGAAAAATCTTTATCTTCAAAACGATTGGATAGTATTTTAAGCGATATCTTTGAACTACTAAATAAAACTTAACATCACAATGCATCTGATCAGCTACGAAACCTTTGCAAAACACCCCCTTTTGCCCAATTGAGCGCTGATGCTTCACTAACGTGTCTGTGTCAGGTTTAATAATAATTTTGATCTTTGAGTTTTGAGCTTTGAATGAAGAAAAAACCATTATTAATTTAAAATTAATAATTAATAATTTTTTATGTATTCCTGCCTGCCCCGTAGCTCCGGCAGATGGTACTGGGGTGGTTGAAATCTTCGCCTTCCCTGTCTGCGTGCAACGCACAGGCAGGCTTGAACTTAAACAAAATTGAGCTTTTTTCAAAGGTCTTGCTACAGCCTGCGGCTTACGCTGCCATGTGATTATGGGCGTTGGGCTGAGAGGAATTGTCTAATTGAATTTTCTGGCGGTTAAAAAGGATAAAATAATTTCTCGTCTTACACGAACGCCTTCTTTCGTTCGCTCCATAAGTCCAATGTCTATCAATTTATTGACATCTCGAACCATTGTTTTTCTGGTTTTTTTAGCATAGGCAGCTGCCATGCGTGTGCTGATTTCTGGTATCTTGGATATCCGTATTGATTCATTGGTTGCAAATGAAAAATCCAATGCTAAGCGCCTTTGGCGAACAGCAGCTTCGGATGTTTGATCCTTGAACATTTCATGGACGTAATTGCACCATGCAATATCCCATTGCTGAAGACGTATAATATTTAATTGCTCCTTTAGTTGATCAACAAAACCGCTGGAAGCGTATTTTACAAAATCCGAGATATTCCCCTTTGTTTTGGTGGTTTTGTCTAATTGCCTATAATATTCGGTGCGAGTTTGATTATAAAAATTGCTCAACAAATAAGCGGCAGGCGTTGGAATACCAGCTTCCAACAAAATTTGAAATTCGATTAGTCTGGCTGTCCTACCATTTCCATCACCAAAGGGATGAATCCAGACAAAGTAGACGTGGGCAATAATGGCTTTTAAAATACCGAAGGTTATCCTGTTGTCTTCTGGAATTTGGAACTCATTTAACCATGCACATAGTTTGTGAAGAAGGTATTCGCAGTCCTCTGCCGGTGCTGCACGGTAGCCACCGACACCAACAGAATAGTTACGTACTTGACCAGGAACAATTGATTCATCCAAAGACAGTTCCTGCAATACAAGTTTATTATAATTTTTGATTTTATCGACGGATATCTCCGCCTTATCACGAATCAAGATGTCAGTTGTCATTTTATCACATGCTGCAATGATGTTATCGATTTCTTTTGCCAAATACTCTTTCGAAGGAGGGAGTTTTAGTTTGCCTTCAAGGTGTTTAATCACCTCAGCTTCCGTGAGAGTATTACCTTCTATGGCTGTGGTTGCCAAAACGCCCTTGGCCAAATATACCAAATGTAATTGTTGTGCCACAGAAGGTCGTAGAGGGACTCCCGAAATGTGTTCACATTTAGATTGTGCCTCCCCCAAGGAGACCCATGTTGCATACTCAATTAATCTCAGATCTATTTTGAAGGTTAGCCAAGAATGTGTCTTTTTATATGTCCTCATTTGTGTCCATGTAATTTACTAATATATATTATATATAACCAAGTACTTATAATTTTTTTAGTGAATTTATGTCATACGATATGTCCACTATTTATTAATGTCAACAATTTAATTATGAGCCAAACAAGGGCATTCAGTGGAAATTTGGGTAGAGTAGAGCACTGATTCAAATAGTTGTCTCCGTTCCTTGCGATGACGCCTCGCCGCACGCGGCTACTACGTGGTGAAGTTCCTACTTTCATCA
>Ga0207996_1001784_pt1 | contig 14124 bp, 9 predicted proteins | sample AntAceMetag02UKG_FD_184773 | JGI IMG/M metagenome (GOLD analysis project Ga0207996, IMG submission 184773) | Saline lake microbial communities from Ace Lake, Antarctica - Antarctic Ace Lake Metagenome 02UKG (SPAdes) (version 2) | ecosystem: Environmental > Aquatic > Non-marine Saline and Alkaline... | reverse complement strand
TTGATATTTCTCATAGTTTCAGCCATCTTCCCTTTGTGACAATCGCCCGGCAATTCCATGATTGGGACATTTCTTCGCTGCCGGCAGCCCTTGACTTACTCTTGGAAGGTTGGGCCGGGAACAACCCGCTCGATCTACGAGACATACTGATTGTCGTTCCCACGCGACATGCTGGCCGCCGGCTACGCGCCGAATTAGCCCGAATCACCTCCGAGAAGGGGTCCGCAGTCCTCGCGGGGGCCATTGTTACACCCGAGCATCTCGTCCCGCCCCCTTCTGGAGTGGCAGACGACTCACTGGTCTTGGCCCTGTTAGCGCGGCGGGTGTTCGACCAGCACACAAAACTAACAGCACTCTTCCCGGCAACCGAAACCCAATGGAGCTTTGCCTTTGCCCTGGGCATTGCCGGTCAGATTCAAGATCTTCGGCGCCAACTAAACGAGGCAGGCCTATCTGCCGGCGAGATGATCCCAAAGGTTCCCGAAGACGAGAGGGAACGCTGGGAAGAGATTGGCCAACTGGAGCACGACCTGCTGCAAGAAATCGCAAAGCATGGATTGAAGGATCCGCTCCAGGCCCGGCGGGAAACAGCGGAGCATCCGCCCAAGCCTGTGACATATTCCCAGGTGATTTCCCTGTTTATTCCCGACCTTTCGCCCCTGGCCATACGGATGCTCACTGGGCTTTCCGAGACTTGTGCGGTGGTGCTTCATGTCCTCGCCCCTGAATCTGAACAACATCGATTCGACGAGTGGGGGAGGCCCCTTCCGGATGAATGGGAGAACGAACCGCTACCCGTCGCCGAGAGCCAGATCCACGTCTTCGAACAAGCCCCCGAGGAAACCAATACCCTCGTGGACCTCCTGCTGAAGGCCAAGGAAAAAAGCAGCACGTTGGCCATCTGTGCTCCGGACCCCGCCAATGCCCAGGCGCTGGCCCGACGCCTGCAAATGGATAAATGCCCTCTCTATCTGCCTAATGGCGTGCCTCTGACCTCCACCGCACCAGGCAAATTGCTGAGCGCATGGCTGAATCTCTTGCAGCGGCGCGACTATGCTTCAACGGCAGCTTTCCTTCGTCATCCCGATGCGCAGAAATGGATCGCGAAAACGCTAAGTCTCGCCGATGTAAAAAAAATCCTTATCGAACTCGACAAGTGCCATAAGGACCATTTGCCGGCAACCTTCAACGATCTGCAGCATTTCGCGCACCGAAAGAGTTCCGCGTCCCCCCTCGCCCGAACGGTGGCATTGATCGAACGGCATTTCGACGCAGCGCCGGCCGACTTCCTTGCCAATCTTTATAATTCCCAAGAAGGCTTATCCGAAGATCCCCTTTTCACCGTTGCCGCTCAGGGCATCGCCTCGTTAATCACATCCGCCACCGAAGCCGCCCGCTTGGCGAAACTCGACAACAATGCCACTCGCGACCTGTTGCTGGCCTGTCTGTCTCGCGAACAGGTTTTTCCCAAGCCAAATTCTTCCATCGCTCTCGAAACCATCGGTTGGCTAGAAGCACAATGGGAACCTGCTCCGGCCTTGTTGCTGGCTGATGTCCGGGAAGGCATCGTGCCCGAGACGCGCATCGGCGACGCCTTCCTGCCGGATTCCATCCGGGTCGTGGCCAGCATTCCGGGAAACCGCGAGACCTTTGCCCGCGACCTTTACCTGACTCGCGCCTTGCTGGCATCCCGCACTCCGGAAGGCATCCGGTTTTTCTACAGTCGCCGTGCTGCTAACCAGGATCCTCAGCTGCCATCTCGCCTGCTGTTGGCCTGCCCTCGGGAACAACTTCCGGCCCGGGTTGGCTACCTGTTCGAGCGTCCCGCGATCGGAGCCAAGGCCTCCACCAGCCCACCCCTTCCTCGGCTGATGCTGTCCCCGCCGCCGATCAAGGCCGAGGAGGCTTTGTCCTATCTCCGCGTCACAATGTTTAAGTCTTATCTGGGTTGCCCATTCCGCTTTTATCTCAAGCACGTGTTAAAAATGGAGCCGGCGGACGATGGTGCGCGCGAACTCAACGCCGGACTCTTCGGGACTCTCGCCCATGCCGTGCTGAGCATCCTACAAGATCATTCCGACCTTGCCGATGAAAACAAGATCGCAGCACTCCTGGATCAGAAGTTGGACGAATTGATACAAGAACAGGTTGGCGAGAACCCGCCCCTTGCGGTTCTTGTCCAGATCAGCTCGTTGCGCCAGCGTCTCCGGGCCGTTGCCGGGATTCAAGCCACATCCGTCCGCGAAGGGTGGCGAATCATCGAAACCGAGGCGACATTTTCAACCCAACTCGACGACATGGAAATCCACGCCACGATCGACCGCATCGAACGCCATACCGATGGACGTATCCGCATACTCGACTACAAGACTTCGGATGGAGGTGACAATCCGCTCAAGGCGCATTACCGCCCCCAATCGGAGGAACACTGGAAAGATCTCCAGTTGCCGTTGTACCGTTTCATCTACGAAAAGGCTCATCCCGAGGTCGCACCGGTCTCCGCGGGATATTTCAACCTGCCCAAGGCGGCAACCGACACCGGGATTGCCATGATGAACTTCCAACACAAGAACGGTGACCTCTTCGAAGATGCCATCTCACGGGCCAAACAGGTGGCCGCCGACATCCAGGCAGGCATTTTCTGGCCGCCGTCCGAAAAAACCATCCGCTACGACGATTTCGAACTTCTGTTCGCCCGCGGCTCAACCCTGATCCGGGAGCTGGGTCGGCCGTGAACGGATCCATCCAGATAAGCAACACCGCTATGGCGGCATCCGCAGGAACGGGCAAGACCTTTGCCCTCAGCAACCGCTATCTATCCTTGCTCGCCATCAATACCGATCCTGCCACTATTGTTGCACTAACCTTCACTCGCAAGGCAGCCGGTGAAATTCTTTCGCGCATCCTGACCCGCCTGGCGGCAGGCGCCGGCTCCGATGACGGTTTCGATGACTTGAACCAACGCCTTGCTGAAGGCAAACTGCCCGGCTTTGCCGACCGCGGGGCCACGCAAGATGCACTTTGCAAACTTATCACAGCGCTGCCCAAACTCCGCATCGGGACGCTCGATTCATTTTTTCTACAGATCCTGCGGCAATTCCGTCTCGAATACGGCATTGGTGCGGAGCTTGCCATCTCCGAGGAACAGGGAAACTCAATGGAAGACCTGGTTCTCCAGCGTCTTCTCGATCGCACCGGCTTGCCCCCCGAACAGCGGGACGAGTTGATGGAAACTTTCAAGCTTGCGACTTTCGGAGCCGAAGAAAAGAGCGTCTATAACTCCATACAGCGCCTGATCTGCAATCAATACGAGCATTTTCAGCGCGAGCCTGATACCCGCAAATGGGGCAATCCCGCCCTCATCTGGCCGGAAGACTCCCAGCTTCTCTCTCCCCCGAAAGCCCCGGACTGGGATGTTGTTTTTGCAGACCTTGAGTCCCAGACGGCGGTCCTCACGGACAAACGTGTGCAGAAAGGCTGGGCAAAATTCGTCGATGGTCTTCAGTCCATTCGCAACGGGAGCGATTTTGATTTCCACAACAAAATTGGTGCGATGCTCTACAATGCCTTCATTTTCCCCGATGGGAATCGGAACACTTTTCTCTATTATAACAAGGATATCGCGCTGCTGCCCGAGACCCAGCGCTCCCTGATCGCGCTCTTTGCCTATGTTCGCCATGCAACACTCTTGCGCCGGATCATCCGCACCCAGGGACTATGCAAGCTACTCGAGGCCTATGGCCGCCACCATCACGAACACATTTCTCTCACGGGACTGATGACGTTCAACGACATCGCCCAGTTGCTTGCGCCCTCTGCTGGCATCATCTCAAAAGAACGACGCGACCGGCAAGAGTGTCGGCTCGATGCGCGCTTCGATCACTGGCTGCTGGATGAATTTCAGGACACTTCGATGGTCCAATGGGCCGTCATCGCCAACTTGGCGGATGAAATCATACAAAGCAATGAGGGCAACCGCACATTCTTCTATGTTGGCGACGTCAAGCAGGCGATCTATGAGTGGCGGAACGGCGATCCGCGCCTGTTCCGGCGTATTCTAGACCACTACAACCGCCCCGGCTTGCCAAGGGCCATAGAAGAAGCAACGGCACTGGTCCAATCGTGGCGCTCAAGCCCCGCCGTGCTCGATGCGGTAAACGCCGTTTTCGGTTCTCTGAGCGGCATGGCCCTGCCCCCTAAAGATGAAATTCAAGCCGACTGGCCCGCGATCACAGATCATTGGGCTGGCGAATGGGAAAAGCACATACCGGCCGATAAAAACGAAAATCTTTCCGGTTATGCCGCCCTCCATATCCTGCCTCGCGTCAAGAAAGGCGAGCCCCATCCCGTTTTGGCTCGAACGGTCGATCTCGTAGACCAACTGAGCCAAACTGTGGAAAATTTCAGCCGCCGGTCCGTTGCCATCCTCGTTCGCAACGGCGATCATGGCCTGGATCTACTCGATGCTCTCGCCCAGAAAGGAATCCGCGCAGTCTGGGCCGGCAACTCGCCACTGCTCGACAATGCATTGATCCCCGCCATTCTTTCCTTTGCCAAGTACATCGAACACCCCGGCGACATGCTTGCCCGGCGACATGTCGAAATGTCGCCTCTTGCATCCATAGTTACGCTAATTCCTGCGGCAATATCGATCTGGGCGCGCCTGATCCGTGAACAAGGATACGCTGGATTTCTCGCCCGCATTTCCGAACTTCTCGACCTCCGCGATAGTCCGCTTGAGTTCGGCCGGCTGCGCACCCTGATTGCCCTTGCCGCTAACTTCGACCGCATGCCAGAGCCCACCGCCCTGCAGTTTGTCTCCTTTGTTCAAGCCCAGAGCCTCCCCTCCGAAGAAACCGGCTCCAACATCCAGATCCTCACGATGCACAAGGCCAAGGGTCTGGAATACGACATCGTCGTCCTGCCCTTCATGAGCACATTCGGAATCATAACCGCCAAGTCCAAGCCACCGGTGTTCATCCATGAGCAAGAAGGATCCGAGGTGATTCCAACCATCGAGTGGCTGCTATCATCGCCCGAGACGGTAGCCATAGAAGCCGAACCACCCCTTGCCATGCAATTCGCCCTCGACCGGCAAGGCAAAGCTATGGAAGAACTCCGACTCCTATATGTCGCCATGACTCGCGCCAAGCGCGCCCTGCACCTTATTACCGTCGCCCCTGCAGAAGACAGTGACTCCCTGCGCATCGAAGGTGTCTTGCAGAACACACTCGCACCCTCTCTTCAAGCAGATTCACTAGCCCCGGTCCAAACGTTTGGAAGCCCCACATGGTGGGAACAGTCTCCTGCAGAGGAACAAAGGCCTGAAGCCACGCCATGCGCCCCTCCCGGTTTTGACGAACTACCTCAGGTGCCTGTCGCGCGGCAAATGGAGTCGCATATCGCATCCATGGAAAAAACTCGAGACGAAGGCCGGGCGGGGTGGTTCTTCAGCACGGAAGCCGCGGAAGCCCGTGATCTTGGCACCCGCATCCACGCCTTGTTCGAGCAAATCGAATGGCTGGGGCCTGGCCAGGCGCCCATCTTCGAAGGCGCCAATCCCTCCGACGCCCATTTGGCTGCCAAATTCGTGAAGAATCCCCGCAATCATGCTTTTTTTGAAAGGCCTGTTGGCTCTGTCGAGCTCCTGCGGGAACAGGCTTTTGAGTCAGTCCTCGAAGACCGGTGGCTGTCGGGGAAAATCGATCGCCTCCATCTGGAAAAAGACGCAACGGGCAAGGTTGTCCGCGCCCACATCTTCGACTTCAAGACCGACAAGAAGCCCGATGCCGACCGCCATCGTGCCCAAATGGAAGACTACCGCAGGGCCGTAAGCCAGCTTTTCAGCCTGTCCCACACACAGATCACCTGCACCTTGCTTTTCGTCCGCACCGGCGATGTCATCGATCTCTGAAATCGCTCTGCGGACAGCAAGTATTCTCAGTACGGAACTTGAGACCGGCATGCGCTTTCTGACACTGCGGCTGACTATGGTTAGGGGAAGGCTCAGCGATGTCTCGGTAAGTTTGTGTCAAAACGTGCCGCCAGCAATGGCTTTTTCATCTTAGAAAAGGCATTACTACGTTTAGAGAAAGTCTCCCGGACGCCGTGAACTTTGAGCCGTTCCGATCCAATGTCCTATCAGCCCGCAAACCGTCTGAGACTAAACCATGGAATCACAACCCATTAAGAGCTCAATATATGTAACATGTGTCCCTGGCATTTAGAAAGTCGCCATATGACTTTCGGATGACTTGCTCTGGGTTCGTCCATTAAACGGCCCAAAGTCTCTTAATTACTTAATCTTGGCAAGATAACTCCTTAAATGAGCCTCCTTGTCAATGAACTCTCCTGGCCTGCACGGAAAGTAGTAATTACCATCGCCGCCGTGATCCTCCTCGCACAGTATCCTTCCTGTGGGGTGTTCGATGAGGTCTACGGTGGAAGTAGAATCCAACTTCAGGCTCCCCTTACCTCGCATATGAATGATAATCATGTGTAACGAAGATATTCCGCACACCTGAAGTCGGCAGTCTGGACATTCATAATAATCAGACTCATTAATGATCATTATCGTCTCTTGCCCTTCAAGGCGGCATTGGGGACAAATGCCCTCAAACCACTTTAGGAATACATGCTCCGGCGTGACTTTTCGTTTTTCCTCCGAAAGGGCACGGCCCATCGTACTGACATACTCACCTACAACCAGCCGCAACTGCCTGCTGATCTCCTCATTGATATCGCCATCCTTCACTGCAAGGACCTGCAGCGCCTGGCCATACCGATTCACGCTGATCCAGTAGCCATCATCTGTGTACTCCTCATGTGCATTGTCATCGGCAGAACTTCGCACCTTCTCATATGCATCAATGATTGCTTTGGAATTCATTTTACTCTCCACGTTTTCGGCTTCAGACTGGTTGCCCAGAGAAGTTGCAACGATCTCTGCCGTCGGGCTGGGGACCTCATTGTATAGTACGATTTCCTGCTCGGTCACTTGATGTTGCATATACATTTCATCTAGATAAACCGTGTCGTTGTGATTGATAAGAAACTGCTGTTCGCATTTGAAATGCAGCGTCGACATAAGGGCGTAGAAGCCATCGATGCCAAGGCCCTCAAAAGGTTTCAGCCGCGACCACCCCCTAAGTTCGCATATTTGCTTCATACCTCGTTGAACAACCTCCAGTAATGACTCCGGCCAATTTTGCCGGGGCATGTGAAAAAAGTCTTCGGCTCGGTAGACATCAGCACCAACACGGAGATATTTTTCTGCTTTGGTTGCCATGTACACAAATGTTGAAGGCATACCCACTGGGAATTTATTTTGATCCATCATAGCACGCTCCTGATTACCGCAATTCGATTGCAACAATATTGAAACAACAACTGTGTATTATAGATTTTGTTCACTCTGTTGGCTCGCTTGTAGATCCAAAGCTGGCAGCGTGAAGACCGTATTGGCAAATCCCCCTTTGGGCGATTACGCATTGGTCAAGGGGCAAGGCATAACAACCACAGACTATGCAAGGATGCAGCCGCGCTTCCCGGCATTAATGCGTGCCATGCGGCTCTACAAACTCACCCATTGATGATATAGGCCCATGTCAAGCAGTTGCTCCCGCGCAGGTTCATAGTCTTGCACCATTGATAAATATAACAACTCCACAGCCTCCCCTGAATCTCTCTTCACACCTCGGCCTTCGAGATACATTTGTGCCAGATCATACTGTGCTTCTTTATCCCCAGCATCCGCCACCAGTCTGTACCACTTTGCCGCCTCTACATCATCTTTCTCTACTCCCCGCCCGGCCTCGTACATCATTCCTAAATTATACCGCCCTTCATCCCAGCCCCCCTCAGCAGCCTTGCGGAACCACTGTACCGCTTCAGATTCATCTTTTTCCACCCACTCCCCCTTGGCATACATCTGCCCAATCCTAGACTGAGCATTTCCCTCCCCTTTCTCAGCTGCTAAATGGAGCCATTTCATTGCGACCGTGTAGTCTTTTTCAACGCCTTCCGATCCTCTGATATAAGCATTTCCTAAGCGATACTCGGCATATCTGTTTCCTTGCTCCGCAGCCAATCGGAACCACTTCATCGCCTCCACATTGTCATGTGGTACTCCACCATAGTTAGCAGCATAGTAACCCCCTAACTTTGATTGTGCGCGAGCCACGCCCTGCTCAGCCGCCAAGCGCAGCCATTTAACGGCTTCCTTGAAATCACACTGCACACCACGCCCAGCAGTGGAATAAAGCCATCCCAGATGATATTGGGCTCGTGCATCCCCCCGCTTGGCTTTCTCCTTTAGCTGATTAATTCGTTTTTCGTTCATCATATCCGGCTCCTTTTGGTGGCATCGGCGGCATGAATAGTACTTAGTGCAAATAGTGATGATTGAGACGCCTAAACGCAAGGTCGTTCAGAAAATACTAGGCCTTTTGGGCGCGCTTTTTCACCATAAAGTAGCTATATTCATAATTTTGATATCCTTCAACCGTGTGACATGGCACCAGAATACCGGAGCCACTGCCCATCATACCCGTCACAAAGGTATTTCCACTCTCTTCACACAATGCCCAGCATTTCAACTCCTCATAGAATTCGTCTAAGCCTTCAAACTTAAACGCCATATACCACCCATCCGAATTAATAATCTGCAGTATTTTCATCATCAATTCCCTTTCTGTGATCTATTTAACATCACTAGCTCTTAGATGGAGAAGGACTCTGTCTGATGTATTCCCATCACAGGTCATGAACTAGACTTCTGCTCTCCCACACCGAGTATGTTCCATGTCCATGAAAGTCGATCTTCTAATAAGGCAAGTACATGATGATCTTCTTCTGTTTGGGCTGCATTCGATGCTTTCTGCATGCAACGAGCTGACTCCGCCTGGTTTGCAAACGCCTGCCACCAGACTCGTGCGCATTCCGCCCACTCGACAAAATGCGTTACACGCGATTCCATGAGTTCCACCATGGAGTGTGCCATTCGTACATCGCCGTAGTCCTTAACGCATTTCTGTGCGAATTGAAGTGGTTCCAGTGGATGAATATCAGGTACGCCGAGAATATTTGCCAAAAGGGTTTCAGACTTAACATTGTCATACAACAACCAGTACCAATAACACACCGCTCTAAACCCTTCATCTGGGTAGCTATTTGACGTAACATTATCCAACTGTTTAGCGGCGGCTACACTATCGTGATAACAGAGAATCCACCCTTCAGCAGCACGAGAAGGTGAAAGGATGCGCGACGACTCAGCATCTGCTCGTTCACCTCCTAGAAGGCTAATGGCGGCGCTTTCATCGCCTAATACTTCTTTGCAAAGTAATGCATGGGTCTCCGGCTTCTCGGACGGCTGCGATGCTCCAATATTCGCACAAGCACGTGCTTTCTCCGGTTCATCGAATAAGGCTTGCCAGAGGATATATGCGTCAATCCCATTCCATACGCATTCTGACAGCTCCAAGCCGGCAGCATCCGGAACATACTTCATTGCCAGTTCACGGTCATCCATGACCTGACAGAGCGTTCCTGCCAAAGCCTGCTCGCAGTAAGGATCAGACTCATTCAACACTCGTAACGCCTTAATCTCTTGGTTCACTATGTCCATAGCCATAATCCGGTCATCGAACATCTCGACCCAGCAGCGAGCCAGTTCACTGCGTGAAGGATGTGGGTCCACATCCGCTTGAAGCAATGCTCCGGCCTTGATCAACTCATTTTTTGCCTGCTCTTGATTAGAAAATAGATAATACCAGATCGATGCTGCATTCAAGTGATGCTCGCAAGACGGTGACAGCGTATCAAATACTTTAACCATCACCTCGAATGCTGCCTTCTCCTGCCCAAGGGAAAGACAGTTTATCGCGGCCAGTGGCCACGGTCGCCCCTTCACCCATGGGCTGTCTGCCGCACGGACAATTTCCAGGAATGTCTCACGAGGCAGGTGTGCCAGAATCCGCCTAAGTGGAACACCCCATATGACTGAGCTCAAGAAATAGCGAAGTCGAAATTCAGGTTCCCAGACTTCAAATAATAGCGCGCACTCTTCCAGTCCTTTTACAAAAGGAATCTGGAAACCTAGCTCATTTGCATAAACGAATACAGGGCTACCCCGAGCCACACGAGTCAACCAGTCCAACTGAATTGATTGTAACTTCTTGTTCACTCCACGGCCCTTTCGTTTTTCACAACTGCCACACCACAGTATGTACCCAGATCTTCAGCCCATCCGTTCCGGCGGAACCCCATAGCGCTCCACAATCTCTGAAAGCATGTGGGTGATATTCCTCCAGCTCCCCTGCCGGGAGAGCCGCATTTTGAACTCAGAAAATAATTGAGAAACCTTGTCCTTGTCAGGAGTGACCGTCATCCCTTTTGATGCGGCATAATAGGCTGCAAATTGAATTCGGCCATCGGCTTTCTTCGCGGCTTCAATCTGCTTGTTATTCTCTTTATCGGCCCCCTCCGAAACCTTTTTGTTTGCGGAGGAGCCCGATTTGGTTCGCTTCAGATACTCAGGAATAAACGTGGCAATAATAGGCTCGGACTGATCACCTAGGCATGCAAGAAGAAGCTCATCACCCAGGTAGATAGGACAATACGTTGTAATATTGTTTTTGCTGGATTCCAGCTGCAGTAAGCCGCAATTAACCAGTTCTGAGCAGCTGATTTTGACTTGCCATTGGAACTCAGGTCGATCATTACCTCCATTACCGGCATCCAGGACCTCACACAGAATGGAATGACAATCTTTGCCCAGTAATTGGCCATGGGCACAAAGTGAAATCATGCGCAATTTGGCATCCCAACCAGAAGCATCCTTAATTTTTCCAAAGGTCATCGCCAAAATAGACTTGGGATTGGTTCGGAGAAATACTTTCAGGGAGTCCAGAGCTCCATCGATCGCCTTGTTCCGATCCTCATCTGTCATCGGAGCTCCGCTTGCGGAAATCAACTCCGACGGCTCAATATCCAAGTTAAGTAATTGACCCAGTCGCAACAGATGGCGGATCCCGGAAGATTCGAGGTGTTTTGCAACAGGAGATAAGCGGTCCGCAGCCAACTCGGGCTTAATAATCATCTAATGTCCCCCCAGATTCAGGCCCTCAACGCCGACATCAACCATACTCATAATATTGAAGTATTGCTTATTCACTGAGAGTGAGAATAAGCCTACCTCCATGATTAATCAATATGATATTAGAAGATTTATTATATATATCTATATATATCACAGCTATTTACATCTGTCAACCCCCTGATTTCATGTCAAGCATATTCGGCTCGGACAAGTGCCCCACACCCCCTATAGCTTGTCAGATCATGCGCTCGCGAAATATCGTATCCTTGCGAATGGTCAAGGGAGACTTGCCGCGATCGTATAATGCCAGAGCCGTTCGTGTTCCATAGAATCTAGTATGCCTTCTGTCGCTGACGAGAGCGCTGGTCTCGCTCAAACCAATCTTCAGGCCCTGAGTCAAGTTGGCCAGACCCCGGTTCTCCGATGAACAGAGGTCCTCCCGTCTTTCGCGCATTCTCATTCCATTCGCGTTCTGCTCGTATCTTAATTTCCATATCGTATCTTTGCGCCTCTTCACTCCCAGCGCTCCCTGGCTTTGCTACCGCATTCTCTATGTCGTCCCACTTCTGAGGCTCATTCCCCTCTTTAGAAGCTTTACCACTGGAGGAAATATCCTTAGGAAAAACGGCTCTCCTCGGATTTGAGACCTCACAGAGATTTCCTCGTGGAGATATTTGGCAGATCATAGATTTTCAAGTGTAGATACACACTGTCGTGATAGCCATAGGCTTGTCGTGTGAGCCATCCGATTTTATTGTTGAACCCCTCTTGGCTGGCGTTGGTAAGTTTCGAATGCTTCCAGTAGGCCAGTAAACCCTCCATCCGCTTGCGAATGGTTTTGGCCATTTGCTTGAGACAATGGATTGCGGAGACCTCCGCCTTTTCACACCAGCGCATGAAGGCGGTGCGAGCAAGCTCATAGCTATCGGCCAGTTTATAGATATTGCGCAGGCATTCTTTCATGAAGGAAACGGTTCCGAGCTCCTTGAACTCAAATCGAAGCTTCTTCAACTCTTCCGCCGCATCTTTCGATAAGTCCTCCTCATTTTTCAGCAATAAGAAGCGCTTGCCCTTGAGTTCCATTTTCTGCTCCTCTTCGAGCTTGTTCATGGTGCTGCGACGCAGGGCATTCATGCGTTCATTCATCAGCTTGATGACATGGAAATGGTCATATACGATATCGGCATGGGGAAGCACTTCACGAACCCATGCGCTGTAGGAGTTGGCCATGTCAATGGCAACGGCCTTGATATACTTTGCCCTTCGTTTCAGACGGTTTTGGAAAGGGCGTAACGCCTCCCCCTTTTTGCCTTTACCGATAAAAAGCACGGCCCCCGAGTCCAGATCGCGAACAATTGTGACAAAGCCCATTACCTTGCCCATATAGACCTCATCAATCCCGAGATATTCAACATCGTTGAGGCCGATCCTCCGGTATTTCTTTTCCAGCCAGGCCTTCTCTATGTTCTTCACCGTCTCCCAATGTAGGCCACTGAAATGGGCAACGGCCGTAATGGACATCTGGGCACGCAATCCGAGAACATATCTGGCTAATCTTTTTGTGTGGCGACTAAACCGGTCGGGGCAGAAAGAAAGCGGCTCTTGGGCATAGCTCCCGCACGCATGGCAACGAATCCGTCTGATGGGCACCCGCAACACCGTCTTTCGCAACCCGATGGGCAGAGAGTGGATGTCACGGGTTTTGCGCATGTGAATGACGGTTACATCCGAGGAGTTGCACTTGGGGCAAGGGGGATGGGGATTACTCGATTCCATGATGGCAATCTCCACGCCTTGGCTGCGATCATAGCCTTTCAGATTGAATCCGGCGGTTCCCTGTGTATGGTACATGTGACTGGTTGACATATCTGCTCCCTTTCTTGTTGTGGAAAATTTGAAGGAGACAGCAACCAGTCACTTTTTCAACCCTTATTCGAATTTGAAAAGAGTCCTTTTGTTGGGGATTTTAATTGCACTTGCGCTAAAATCGCAAAACTGCGCCAGGCTCAAGATGTGCGGAATTTCTTAGGGAATTCAAAGATTCTTAGGGCTTTCACTCTTGTTGAGGTCTCAAATCCGAGAAGAACCGAAAATAGTGGGACTGCTGCTTTGTCTGCTGGGAATCACCGCCGCTGCTCTTGCTGAGCAATTCCTCTGGGATGACTTTGATGCCTATCCCGCCGGCTCCATCGCCAGCCAGCCTGGCTGGGCGCAGGCCGCCGGATTCGGAACCCAGACCGGTCAGGTCTCCGCTACCCGGTCCTACACGCCCTCCAATTCTCTGGAGCTTCTCTGGCATCCCAACGGGGCCTCCGCCGTCACCACCAACTTCGTCTCAACCTATGTGGCCGGTGCAGAACACCCCGTCATCCGGTTCTCCGCCCAAATCTACCAGGACAACACGAACACCCAGTTCCAGGTTGGCATCCGCAACTCCGCCGCCGGCCACTATCTCTCGTTCCAGAACAGCAACGGGCGCGGGTCCTTCGGGTTCAACCATGCCACCCCGGGAACCATCCCACTCGTAACGGGATTCTTTGAGGATGTCACCGGCTGGTACAACCGAAGCAACAACACCTACCGCTTCGACTATAGCAATGCCAACTATGTTCCCTGGACATCCTCGGACGACCCAACCACCCACACCCAGTTCGATCAGTTTCTCGTGACCCGCCTGACCAACACCGCCAGCAGCACCGGCGGTTTCTATGTGGACAACGTCTCCGTCGAGACCTTCCCCCCGCACGTCTGGGCTTGGTGGCGCTGCACTTCCTACTCCGGCACAGGATTCAACGAACAGCTGGGAACCTTCTATCCCGCCTACCGGAGCTATACCACCGACAACCACCGCCCCGGCTCCACCGAGCCCATCTGGGACGGAACAGACGATTATAAGAATGAAGGCGCCAGCCGCCATCTCATCGTGCCGCCGGCACCCTGCGTCAGCGCCACAGCCGCCTCCTCCAACTGGACTGCTGAAGTCGTCTTCCAGATCGCCCCCGGCGATCGGAATGTCGCCTTCA
>Ga0207996_1001780_pt1 | contig 14153 bp, 9 predicted proteins | sample AntAceMetag02UKG_FD_184773 | JGI IMG/M metagenome (GOLD analysis project Ga0207996, IMG submission 184773) | Saline lake microbial communities from Ace Lake, Antarctica - Antarctic Ace Lake Metagenome 02UKG (SPAdes) (version 2) | ecosystem: Environmental > Aquatic > Non-marine Saline and Alkaline... | reverse complement strand
CGTTTCATCGATTTTTATTTGTTTTATGTTTTTATCTGCTGAAGCTTCAAAGACGAAATGTTTTCCATTAATTGTAAAGTTTGCTTCTAAACGAAAAAAAGCTTTTGAGAAATTAATCAGATCAACATCATGTTTTGTTCTAAATGATTTCCCAAAAGCAAAAAACGAAATCGCTTCCAGAAGGTTGGTTTTTCCTATTCCATTCTTACCATGAATTAAAGCACCTTCCGGCTTAAAATTTAATTCTAATTCCGAGAAATTGCGAAAGTTTTGTAATTGTAATAATGATATTTCCAACTAAGCTAACCGAAGAGGCATCAGCAGGAATTTAGCAAGATACTCTTCTTCTTTTTCTGCGTTAAAGAAAAGAACAGGTTCGTTAGATTTTCCCATTCTCATTTCAACTTCATCAGATTCGATAACATTGAAAATGGCTGAGAGATATCTATAATTAAAGGCAATTGCAAGGGCTTCACCAGTATATTTGAAATCCTCAATTACCTCATTCGCTTCACCTTCCTCACGTTTCGTGGAACTGATGGCAAATGAATCTTCACTTATCTCAAATTTGACTTTGAATGTATCTTCAGAAGCTAAAAGAGAAACTCTTTTTATTACCTCTTTCATGAGTTCAGTATTGATTAATAAAACGTTATTATTATTTGTAGGGATGGCTTTTGTGTAATCCGGATATCTGCCTTCGATGATATGAGTGAATATGGTGAAGTTACCATAAACAAACATAACCCGATTCGATTCTATCAACACGGAAATCTCTAAAATTTTATCTGTTATAACTTTATCTATGAACAGCAAACCTTTGGTTGGAATAATCTGTTCAACCGGTTCAGGTAAATCTACTTGATTAAAAAGCTTGAATTCAGCAATCTTTTTACCGTCAGTTGCAACCATCAATTGTGAACTGGAAGTCATTCTCCAGAAGATACCTGTAAAAATCGGACGATTCAATTCTGTAGAAACTGCAAAATGAGTATTTTCAATCATTTTTTTGAACATCGAAGCATTGAGTTTAATTACGTTTGAAAGGTCTTTTTCGGGGATTAACGGGAATTGACTTGTATCAGCACATAAAAGAGAAAATTTAGAATGTTCACAATGTATTTTCAAAGTATCTTCTTCCATCATAAGATGAATTATGGATTCAGGTAATGTGTTGATAATTTCATTAAAGTTTTTTGCCAAAACTGCCACTTTGCCGCTTTCAGAAACATTTGCTTCAAATTCAGCAACAACTGTTATTTCTAGATCAGTTGCAGTGAATTTGAGTATATTGTTTTGTTCATCAGCTTCAATAAGGTAATTCGTCAAAATTGGCATCGTATTTTTACTTGGTACTATATTAAACAAATAATGTATATTTGCTTGTAAATCATGTTTTTCTATAGAAAATTTCATTATTTCCTCGATTCGCTTTTTTGAAAAAAAAAGCAAGAGTGTAGAAACTCTTGCTTTCTACCTAAAAAAAATTACTTAACTGCTTCTTTAAGTTTTTTACCGGCTTTAAAATAAGGAACTTTTCTGGCAGGAATATTGATTTTTGCTTTTGTTTGAGGATTAACTCCTACACGTGCACTTCTCTTTTTTACAGAAAAAGTACCAAATCCGACTAAAGAAACTTTCTCACCAGCTTCTAATGCAGCTAAAATACCACCAAGAACTGAACTCAAAGCGAGGTTAGCAGCCTTTTTTGTGATATCTGCATCACATGCAACTTTTGCAATTAAATCTTGTCTGTTCATGAATTTCCTCCTCTCCTATTAGGTTGACACGTTGGAATTTGTTTTTCGTTTAATTCTTGTCAATAAAAAAATCTGTAGACGACCATTTTATGAGCATTTGAGCGTTTTGTTCTATTTAATTTCGCATTATCATTTATTTTATTATATATTCCCATCTCATTATAATACAATCAATTATAAAATATTTATTATCTTTGGTGTTCAATAATATATTATTTCGAGAAATATAAAAAAAAATTAAAAACTCAAAAACTTTTTTCAGATACTCGCTTAACAAACTATACACAACGAAACTAAAAGTTTTTTTATAAATATTTTCTTGGAATAGATATTGCATATTTATTCAGTTAAATTTGGAAATAAATATTAAAAAAGAAAAAAATATCTTTTTTTAATAAAAGTTTAAATAATTTGTAAACTTAGTTTCCAATTATTGAATCAAATAAAAAAAATATTAGGAGTTATTATGAAAAAGCAGATTTTATTATTATTAGCATTTATGTTTTGTGGTTTTTTATTTTCCGATGTGATTATTCAAGATTATCATTTTGAATTTCCGGAATTAAACACAGAAAATGGTTTCACAGAAATTATTTATGAGAATTGTTATAATTCAGGTGAAGAAGGTAATCCTTTGTTGCCATATTATGGAGCAGATCTTTTACTTCCTCAAAACCAACAAATTAAAACTGTGAGAATCATTTCTCAAAATTATTATTCCACTCAAAATGATTTAACCATCAAACCTGCTTCAAAACAATTCCCAATTTCCCAGAAAATTGAAAATTATGATGTTAAACCTGATGAAGCTGTTTACAATTCTCTTTCCAGGTTTCCAGAAGAAACTGTAAACAATGTCAGTACAAATTTTTTATCGGGACATTCAATTGGTTCCTTTTCGATTTGTCCTGTAAATTACATTCCTGGTAAAAAGCAAATAAAGTTTCTCAAAGATATCCAAATTGAAATAACCTATGAAGCATCAGCGATTTCTAAAGAACAATTTCTAAAAAGTTCTTATTATATCCAAAAAAGAATTATAAATATAATCGATAATCCTCATATGTTGACTTCATATAATTATCCTTCAAATCGAGACGAAGAATATGACATTTTATTAATCACGAATGCAGAACTTCTCCCTTATTTCCAAGATTACATAGATTTTAAAACATCCACTGGTTTTATCGTAGAAACTATCACAACCGAAGAAATCTATTTAAATTATTCAGGGAATGATGAACAGGAAAAGATCAGGAATTGTGTGATTGATTACTATCTGAATTTTAGCATCGGTTTTGTAATTTTAGGTGGAGATTCCGCTCCGAATGTTCCCGCTCAGAATGTAATTCCTCATAGAGGTTTCTTTGCAGTTGATGATAATAATATACCTTCGGATATGTATTACGCTTGTTTAGATCGTGGTCCAGGTACTGGTACAGGACCCGATTGGAATAATGACGGTGATAACAGGTGGGGGGAACCAGGAGAATATGACCTTTATGCTGAAGTAGGAATCGGCAGGATCTGCGCAGATGATGAAACTGAAATTCAGAATTTTACAAATAAGTTATATATGTATCAGGATGATCCTGTTATCGAAGATATTGAAAAAGCCTTAATGATCGGTGAAGAGCTGAACAACAATCCCTGGACTTTTGGTGGAGATTATAAAGATGAAATCGCTTATGGCAGCTCAAATCATGGTTTTACCACAACAGCTATATCTGATAATTTTTCTATTTCTACACTTTATGATAGGGATATGAACTGGGACAAATATGATATTTATGATCAGTTTAATATTACTGGAATAAATCTTCTTAATCATCTGGGTCACTCCAGCCCAACATATAATATGAAAATGACTAACAGTGATATTACCACATCTAATTTTACAAATGACGGCATTACGCGTGGATTTGCAATTGGATATTCACAGGGTTGTTATAATGGTTCTTTTGATAACTGGCACTGGAATAATGGTTATGGAGAAGATTGTTTTGCTGAAAAAATAACAACACTGGAAACTGGAGAAGTTGCCTGTATTGCAAATTCACGATATGGTTGGTATTCACCGGGTAATACAAACAGCTCATCTCAATATGTTGATCGTCAATTCTATGATGCTATTTTTGGTGAAGATATTACAATCATAGGTTTTACAAATAGTGATTCTAAAGAAGACAATGCATCCGCCTTTACTGGTGGTGATTATATGCGTTGGACCGTATATGAAACCAACCTTTTTGGAGATCCTTCTATGGATATATGGACTGCTGTTCCTGAAGAAATTGTAGCAATTTATCCACCAAGTGTTTCTATTGGAACAAATCAAATCGCAATAATAACAGATTCACCATTTGCTCGAATAGCTTTAGTACAAGATGGAGAATTAATTGGAAGGGGAGTTGCCGATGAAACTGGAAATATTTTGATAGATTTATTTTCAAACATCACCTCACCTGTACCTATCGAATTTTCCATTATTGGACACAATAAAATCCGTCTTCAAGATTCAATAATTGTTTTTGCAAATCAACCATACGTAATTTTTGAGTCTTACGAAATTAATGATACTGCAGGAAATGGCAATGGATTAGCAGATTTTGGTGAAAATATTGAATTGAACATAACTTTGAATAATATCGGAGATCAGGATGCTTTTAACGTTTCTGCTACTTTATCTACTGAAGATGAATATGTTTCTATTACAGATGATTTTGAAGAGTTTGGAACAATATTGGCAGAGAATACACTAACATTAAATAATGCCTTTGCTTTTACAATTGAAGATGATATTCCAGATCAGCATGAGATTTTATTTGATCTTGAAATTTCCGGTACAGCCAGGGAAACCTGGTACTCATCTTTCGTGATAATTGCTAATGCTCCACTTTGGGAAATAGACCAAATGCAAATTAATGATTCTCAGGGAAATAATGATGGAATTCTTGATCCTGGTGAAAACGCAAATATTATCTTCCCCACATCCAATATTGGACACGCTACGTCACCATTTGCTTACACTTTCATGAATTGCGATAATGCGCTTATTACGATTTACAATTCTTCATTTGAAATTGGTGAAATTGAACCAGAAGCTCAGACCTTTGCAGTCTATGTTGTTTCTGCTGACGAAACAATTCCTATTGGAACTCCAATAATATTGAATTATGAAATCTCTGCTGAAGCATATAATATTGAGGAAAATTATATTACAACTTTAGGTGTCATAAAAGAAGACTTTGAATCTGGAAATTTTTCATCTTACTCTTGGCAATTTAGTGGAGACGCAGATTGGTATATTGACAGTAGCACATTTTATGATGGGATTTATTCTGCCAGATCAGGTGCAATCGTTGCTTGGGAATCTACTTCGATTTCTATAGAACTTGATGTTATTTATCCTGGAGAGATCAGCTTCTGGAAAAAGGTTTCTTGTGAAGATGATCCCAATAATGATTGGGATTATTTTGCCTTCTTTATTGATGATGTTGAACAAGATAGATGGGATGGAGAGGTTGATTGGAGTGAAGACACTTTTCCTGTAGATGCTGGGACTCATATTTTTAAATGGGAATATCTTAAAGATGGTTTAGTTGATTCCGGTCAAGATTGTGCCTGGCTTGATTATGTAAAATTCCCTCCTCTGGGAGAACCAATCCTACCTGAGCTGGTGATAAACCCTCTTTTCATAACAAAAGAAATGACAGCTAATACAGTTGATACTGAAATTCTTGAACTGACAAATATGGGCGGAGGAATTCTGGATTACACAGCAGAAATTTCCGAACCTTTAGATTGGATTTCTTTAAATTCAGATTCGGGAAGTTTAATCAGTGGAGAAACAGATGAAATCGAAATCACTTTTAACACTGCTGAATTATTGGAAGGAACTTACTATTGCGACATCCTGATAAACGATGATTTAAGAAACGAAACCGTTATTCCAGTTACTTTAGATGTGTTAATGGTTGGAAATGAAAACGATCTGATTCCAACAATAACCAAACTTTTTGGAAATTATCCTAATCCGTTCAACCCTGAAACTACAATTCGTTTCTCTATAAAAGAACCATCTCATGTTAAACTTGAAATTTTTAATATCAAGGGTCAGAAAGTGAGAACATTAATTGATAATGAATTAGAAGCAAAATATCATACTGTAGTTTGGGATGGTTGTGATGATTCGAGAAAACCTGTAGCAAGTGGAGTATATTTCAGTTTTTTCGATTCTGCAAATGGAGAATATACTTCAACCCGAAAAATGATCCTGATGAAATGATTTGAAACAAATAACCTTGAAAAGGTTTATAAGGACTTTCTTCTTGCTGAACCTTTTCAACGGTTAAGACCCGAAAGCAAACATAAACATTGAAAAGGTCTACTTGAGAGAGTTCCTCTGTATGTAAACCATTTTCAAGGTTGATAAATGTGTCATTCCCACGAAAGTGGGAATCTATGATATCTTCGTAAATTGTAAATCAGTATTCATTGTTCGATATTCCCAAAGTCTTTTCCCAGTTCAACTAATTCAACTGATTCAACCATTGCGAAGTTTAACAAGATGAATTCCTCTGAATGTAACCATTCGCAAGGTCTTAGTTCCAAAGAAGTTTTTTAATCCAACTCGGGTTTTCGTTATACTTCCTCTTTCATCCCAATAAGTTCATAGATTTTTGTAGATTTATTTTTACCTTTTACTTTCACTTCATCTAGGCATTTCACAATTAATCTATCTTCAATCATATTAAGAGTATTCTCACTGATAATAATCTTATTTTTTGTATCATACTCTTTATTCAATGGTTCCAGTCGAGCAGCCAGATTCACGCCATCTCCGATTGCAGTATAATCAAATATTTGTTCAGAACCCAAATTTCCAACTGTTACAAAACCACTGTTTATACCAATTCCAATTTCAAAAGGGTCTTTTCTCTCTTTCTTCCATTTTGCTTGTAACTCATTTAATTTAAGACGCATTGCTAAAGCAGTTTTGCAAGCCCACAATGCATGATCTTCCAAATAAACTGGTGCTCCAAATAAAGCCATAATTTCATCGCCTACAAATTTATCGATCGTTCCTTTATTTTCCATTGTAACTTTCACCATTGCTGTCAGATATTCCCGCAATTGCGATACGGTTTCTTTGGGTGTATGACTTTCTGTAAAGGTGGTAAAAGAGCGAATATCAGAAAAAAGAATAGTTATCTCTTTCTGGGCTCCGCCATATTCCAATTTCTTAGGATCCTTAACAAGTTGTTCAACCAATTCCGGAGCTATGTAATGTCCGAAGGCGTGTTTGATAAATTTCCTTTCTTTTGCTGTTTTGATATATTGTATGACCAAACCGAGAACATAAATTACAACTAATAAAACCGGAAATTCCAGGATTGGAATAATCAGACTTTTTTCTTTGAAAAGATAATAGCTGAAAATGACGTAGATAATAATCAAAAATATTGTTGAGAAGAGTGTGAAAGTAGGTTTAAACCTGGAATTGAGTAAGAATACCAGGAAAGCAGCTATAATGAAAAGTATGTAATACTTAAATAAAGAAAAATTTTCTAAATAATCCTGCCTTCGAACCATTTCGACAAAATTAGTGTGGATTTCAACTCCGGGCATCATCTGTTTTGTGGCAGCCATAAATGGTGTGTTGAATATATCGCGAAGTTCATCTGCTGTAGCTCCCACAAAAACAATCTTATCTTTGAAATCTTCATTTTGAACAAAAAACTCATATTGATCCAAATCCAATGTCGGAACATTATACGTTGAATCATCGATCACATCTGCAAAATCGTAATATTTAAACGTCTCTCTTGGACCATAATAGTTTACAAGGCAACTCCTTCCCTTCATAGAAACTTTGGGAATTCTATTATTTCCAATCCAGAAGTACCAGCGTTTATCTTTTAATTCTTCATCTAAATCTGAAAATCCTATACCAAGTGCATAGGAAAGGGCCCCAATTGAAAAAACTCTCTTATCTCCCATTTCCTGAAAAATCTCGTATCTTCGAACAAAACCGTCATTATCAGCGGAAATATTCACAGAACCCCACTTCAAACCTCGATTTATAATATCTTTTATGGGAGGTAAAATCTGCTGTCTTGAGTAATCAATTTTCAATTCATGAAGCATTTTCCCGGAAAAAATCACATTATCATATTTGGCTGCAGTTGCCGCTAAAATCGAATCTGAATAGGGATTTGAATATTCTGTAAATTCAATATCAAATATAATTTGTTTTGCTCCTGCATTCTCCAGGTTATCAATTAGTTTGGCATGCAATTCCCTTGGGAAGGGCCAACTGATTCCTAATGAATTAAATGTATCATCTCCGATTTCTACAATCACAATATCATTGGAAACTTCTCGAACTCCACGAGTCATAAAAAAGATATCCAGAGCTTTGTGCTCTAAATTTCCCCAGAATTCAGACGAAAAAAATATTATGAGAATGAAAAAAACGATAATTGTTATAATAAAAGTTCTAAGAATTTTCATAAAGTTACCTCTTAAAAAAAAAGAAATATTTCAATCGTAAATTGAATATTTTAAAGAAATCATCTTTTTCTTTCTTTAAAACCTTATCACCTATCCTGAAACTGTCCAATATACACATCTTTTTTAATTATTAACCTGCCCGTTTACGGGTAGGACAAGAAGATCCAAAAAATATTAGTAAGCCGTTTACGACTTTACATTTAAATAAAAGGTTGTCTGACATTTTTTAGAAGGACGTAAACGTCCTAAAAAATGATTTTATGTTCATCCCGACCTATGCGTAAACGCATAGGTTATTGATATTCAGCAAGTTACAGACTTGTGTATAATGAACAACTTTTGCAAAGAGGAGAAACATTGATAAATTCGAAGGATCAGAATTCTCATTCTCCCCTCTCTTTTCCAAAGATAGCTGTTGGCGGTGATTTTGCGTGTACATTTTAATTAAATCAGAAAAATAAAATCTTCTTGATTATTAAAATTTTAAAATTTCTGAGTTATCTTAAACCTGAAATTGAATTTTTTATAGTCTTCTCCCTCTACATCAAGGTTTTGATAGAATTTCATTCCGAATTCAGAATTAAAAAAAGTATTTTGTAGAACACTATATTTCACGCCCATATTGAACATCTGGGTAGCTTGATTATCCACATCCCCGCCATAGGCAGTATATCTGAAATCCACATAGGGTTTCAACCTGTCTTCTTTGAGTGTAAATGCTCCTTTTAGGTAAATGGAATTATAGTTTGATTCTTCTTTGGTTTTTTCTGTTAAATTCAAAGAATCGACATATGTTTTTGATGGATTATCATTTATTGTAAATGAAAAAGCAACTGTTGTAATTAAGGGTAAATCAGCAAATTTACTGATTGCTCGAAGGATTATTGTGTTTTTAGAAATATCATCTTTCTGTTGAGCATCGTAAGAAAACATTGTGCCTGAACTATCTTCTTCCATATAAACAGTTGAGAAATCTATCTCCCCAATATAATTGCTATAATTCAAACTGAAATTCGTTGGAGCTGCAGATATTTGTTCAATCTTGTATCCTGTTGAAAAAGTAAAGTTAACTGATTGATTTTGATAAGGATATTCATCATCATCATTATCAGAAACCGTATTTGTATATCCAAATTTGATATAAGGCAGATTTACAGGTCGATATAAAACATATCCCGAATAATTTATAGATTTCGTAGTTGTCTCTTTTGTATCATAAACATTATCGGAAAACATATTCATACCAGCATTCAAAGATAACTTGTTGTTGAACAAGTTCCAATTGTCATAAATACTCAGTACCTGTGCATCTTTTTGCATAAGATTAGTCGCTAAAGAATTAAAGCTCGATCCTATTGCAGAATAAGATATATTCAATAAATTTCTTTTGAAGAAAGCTCGCAAAAATGTTTTATAAGCTAAACTGGAAAATCCCGGAAGAATCGGCTCAATATATTCGTTTATCACAAACAAGTCGGAAATATCCGTCGGATCAAACGGAAGTGGAATATCCTGGTCAAACTCAGCTTCCAAAGAATCTATCGAAATTGCTCCATCAGTAATATTGGAATTATACATACTTACTGCAGCTTCTACTCCCCACAAAAAGCGTTGATTAAACAATGAAAGTTGTGCATCAGTGGAAATTACAATATTGTCTTTAGGAGAAGTCATATATGTAGTACTGGAAGAATCAGATTCCATAAAATATTTCTCAGATATCGAATGTTTATCATCCCTGCTTTTTGTGATTCCAAATCCCCATAGAAAACTTCTATTACTTCCAACTTCTGTTCTGAGAGCTAAAGTCTGTCGTTTGAAAGTTCCTGCAGAATACGAAATCCAAGTTGTATCTTGACCTGTAGCAGTAGTATCCGAGATTATTTCTGATGTTCCTTTAATTTTCCTCTTCAGGTTACCATAAGCAGAAAGAAAAGCAAATTTTCCAAAATAAACTTTGGAATAAATACCCTGAATATTCTTTCCAAAAACAGCAAAACTGCCAAAATTCGGAGTATAATCACCTAAAACAAAATCAAGGTGAGGAATCCTGAATTCAAGATTAAAGCGGTTTATTGGTTGTTGGCTTTTTCTATTCAAAGAAGAAATATATGCTTTTGATTTAAATTTCATAATTCCCTGATTTCCATTCAAATTAAGAGACAGGTAGGAATCCCAATCGTCTTCAGAAGAACCGGCACTATCATCAACCGTGGTTGATTTTGCCAGAGTATAGAATATTGCTCTTCCAGAGATATTTAAAGGAAGTTTGACATATTTTTTTGCAACTTCGGTAAACCAGTGAGTTGATTCTATTCTTTCTCCATTTGATAATTGAGCTGTAACCTGGTAATAATGTTTTCCTGCAAAAGCATTAACAACATTGTAAACAAGAAGATTATTACTCATTTTTGTTAATGGAGTAACATCTTTCCCGTCGTAAACAAACCTGATAGAATTTGGAATGATCTCATCCGATAATGCAAAGATAGAAATCGCAATAATAAAATCCTCTCCAATATCAGAAAATTGTTTATCCGGGCTTAGCAATACAAATTTATCAGAATAGATCTTGGATATTTCGATAAGGGCATTGAATGGACTTAAATCCGGTTGTAAAATTGGTAAAGTTTCCAATCCTTCACTTTTATCATAGCAAATGAAATAGTATTCTATTCCCATTTGAAAAGCACGAATGTCAGGGATATTAACCCAGTATTTTGGATCAGATTCTGTGCCTTTGAACATTTCCGCTTCCAGATATGCCAATGTTCCGGATTCACGATAAAAAACAGTTGATGACTCGGTTTCTTCAAATCCTTCCTGAACTTCCAAAATAAGAATTAATTCCTCATTATCTTTAATTGAAAGGGGTGGTTCATGATATAAAACAAGTTCAGAAAAGAGTAAGCTGCTAAGAAATAAAAAGATAATAAAGAGACATTTTTTCTTATTCATATTCAATCCTGATTATTTTTGTTTCTCCACTGGGATGTTGCAATTGAATTTCCAATACTTTTGGAGGTTCTATTAGTTCTTCTTCCTCTTCTTCTTCAATATATTCTTGAGTTTCCTCATCGATATCACCTTCCTCAATTTCAGTAATTTCCAACTCGGTCTCACCTGTTGATAATGCCTTATTCCCTGCTGAAACTGAAGAGGTCTTGTTATCGAATTTATTCCTGACTTGTACTTCACCGGTAAATGTAAAAATCTCCGTCAAACCCATTTCCGAAACAGTAAGAAGGAATTCAGTTCCTTTCACAGAGACAACAGTAGTAGGAGTTTCAACTTCAAAAACACCTGTTTTTTGAACAACTTTGGACCACAAATTTCCCATCTTAAGAAAACTTTTCTTATTTAGTTTTCCTTCCTCTTTTTCTGCATTTATTTGTAAAATGCTATTCGGAAAAAGTTTAACTACTGAACTCCCATCCACAAATTTTATGGCAGCAAAAGAATCCTCTTTACTTTCGAGTTCATCATTACTGATTAATTCTTCACCAGTTGAAATCTCACATACACTCTTTTCACGAGTAAGTTCAACATTACCTTTTACCTTAAGTGCAAGAGCAACAGATTCGATCGCATAAATCATAGATGTTATAGAAATAAATAGAATTATAAACAATATTTTTGTTTTCATTATTATCTCCTCTATTCGATTGTAAGACCGAGAATATTCCAGGTTCCATTACTTAGATTTTGCAGCCATAACAATAATTGTTCCCAAGTAATGACCTCTCCTTCCAAAATAATTTCATCAGGAACATAACCACCATTCAATAAGTTCTCAATCTGAGTTGTTTCGTAACCTGGTGGCATTTGATTTAACATATTCTGGATTATTGCTGTATTATCTCCACCGCCTGTAGTTCCTTCAGTTGGAATGATGAAAAGATAGAAATCGCTTTCCCAAATGACAGTTTCATCTTCTGGAGTAAGAAGTTCTGCTGAAACCTGCCAGGCACAAACCTGATCATTCACAAGTTGTACACTTGGAGGTAAAGTATAAGTGGTAGAAACAATACCATCAATAACTTCAAGAGGATTAAGAAGAGCAATTTCCTCAGCAGTGATATTTTCATCTTCAAGCTCCCAAATCTTGAAAGTGTATTCAAATAAATTTGAAACCCAGACAAAGTTCGGATTCAAGTCATCGATTTCTGCAGGGGGAGAACCAAGCGGACTTCCAGGAAGAATCAGTATTATTGGGGTTGGTGAAGTTATTGTAATATAAATCGTAGCCTGGTTTGATAAAGGATTATCTGTACCAGGTTCAAAAGCCTGTATTGTGCCGGCGTAAACACCATCAGGCATACGACCGGTTTCATCTGCTAATACCTGGTCTTCCAAAGCATCCTGCATTTCATCGAAGTATTTATCAATCACGTAAATTGATGTATTATCGTGAGAAACAATATCTTGATTGGTAATTATTTCCGTTGCTCCAGGTTGAGGATTATTTGTATCAGGGGTTAATGTTGATTCACCCGTATAAGTTCCCCACGAACCATCGAGACGAAGTTCATAATCATGATATTCAGTAGAAATATTTTGAATGGAAATTGTAAAAATCAAAGGTTGAGATGCAGAATCATCCAAATCGAAATCTGCAAAATAATTAAAATAAAACAGATTGAAAGTACCTCCATTATAAAATGGTGGTTCTAATGTGAAATTAATCTGGTACTGTGCATTTAATGAAAAAATTATAAGAATAAATAATAGAATCATTAACTTTTTTGCCATTTTTTTTCTCCTTTTTTTTAAGATTAGTTAACAGCATTATTGATTATCTCCATCAATAATGCTGTAAAATCATAACCTGCTTCTTTTGCTGCCATTGGTGTTAAACTAAGTGGAGTCATTCCCGGCAGAGTATTTACTTCTAAAAAATAAAAATCCTCTCCATCATATCTGAAATCTACTCTGGCGTAACTTTTGCAATCAAACAGAAAAAATATTTTTAAGGCATATTCCTGAATTCTCGACGTTTCTTCCTTAGATAATTTAGCCGGTACTTCATAAATAGTGTTACCTTTTGTATATTTATTATGGTAATCATACCAACCATCTTTAGGTTTAATTTCAACAACAGGTAAAGCAGCATCATTCAGAATCGTGACAGTCAGCTCCCTTCCTTTGATATATTTTTCACAAAGAATTTTGTTGCTGAATTTAAAAGCTTTTTCAATTGCCCCTTCAATTTCGTTTTCCCTATTTATTATTGAAATTCCAACGGAAGAACCTGAATCATTAGGTTTGATAGACATTGGAAATCCAATTTCATTTATTAGATTATCATAATCAACATCATCGTTCTTTTTGATAAGAATATGCTTGGGAGTTTTCACACCAATAGAATGAGCCAGATGAGATGAGATATATTTATCCATAGCAATCGCACAAGCTTTATAATTTGAACCTGTAAAAACAATTTGATTCAAAGAAAGAAGAGATTGGATTCTACCATCTTCACCTTCTGCACCGTGCAATCCGTTAAAAACAATCATTGGCTTAGTTTCTTTGAGATATTGCATCATTTTTCCAAAAGAATCAAAATTTGCAGGATCAACCTTGTATGTATTAAAACCTGCGTTATTAAGAGCTTTTGCAATTTCAGAAGATGTTTCCTTTGATACTTCTTTTTCTTCTGAAAATCCTCCGGAAAGAATAGCAATATTTTTTTCTTGTTTCATACTTTTCTTTAAAAAAAAAATAAATATTGTGTCAAGAAATTAGTTTCAGCCCTTTGATATCTTCAAAAAAATCAGGATAGGATTTCTTTACAACTTGCTCATCAGAAATGGTTAAATATGGAAATTTCGTTTTCAAAATATTAAAAGCCATAACCAGCCTATGATCCTGATATGA
>Ga0207996_1001777_pt1 | contig 14165 bp, 16 predicted proteins | sample AntAceMetag02UKG_FD_184773 | JGI IMG/M metagenome (GOLD analysis project Ga0207996, IMG submission 184773) | Saline lake microbial communities from Ace Lake, Antarctica - Antarctic Ace Lake Metagenome 02UKG (SPAdes) (version 2) | ecosystem: Environmental > Aquatic > Non-marine Saline and... | reverse complement strand
TCATCTGTGGTCATGAAATAGTAGCCATCAAATGGAGGTGTGGAGCCGTTGTTCTTCCAAATAAATCTCTTTGTGCCACTCAATCCATCAGGTCTTATCCATGATTCAATTGTGAAACTTCCCTCACCCGGATTTAAGCTGGTATTGTTCCCGCAATCCACATAATCATCTGTTCCATCAAAATCAAGGCAGTTGTTTTGTGCAAAGAGAGTTGTGGTGAATAAAATAAAAAAAATGATACATAATAATTTTTTCATAGCTATACCTCTGTATTAATTTTCTTGATTAGGCGCAAAATAAATTGACGAGAACAACAGTTCCAAAATTCCAAATCACATGAATATTCGTTTGCGTTGTTTTTTATGGATTTATTTGGAAATTTTTGTCAAGAAAATGAGGTAGATGACATGTGGATAAAAAAAGGGGGCTGAATATGTTCAACCCCCAAAAAGAATTTATATTTCTTAAAAAACGAAATCAAACCCAATACTTAGAGAATTCACGTTTTCTGTCTTTTTCCCAAATATGATATCATTTCTCCATGTGACGAAAGGATGGATTGGAATGTGATTATCCGGCTCCCAGCCAAGATTTGAAGTGATGCCGATACATGCCTCGTCATCTTCTCCATAATCCAAATACCCTATCGTGCCGATCGATGAATTAAACCATCCAAATAATACCTGCTCAAGAACAATGCCAACCGAGACAAATTTATCATCCTTACTCTGAAAATAAGTGATATCTAACCCATATCTTTGATTTTCTCCGGAGTTGAGCAATAAACGAAATCCTGCATGGAATATTCCATCGTTCCCAATGAGTCCATATCCTGCTTCAGGACGGATCATGAAATTTTTTAAAATGGGAATGTAACTAAGAGACTTCGCAGCATCTAAATCAGAAAGATAATATCCATGAGCACCAATGTAGAGTTGATCTTTCAAACTAAACATGACAGGCTGTTCATCTTTATAAGAGATATATATGTACTGATCATTGAGATCATATACATTTGACCATATCGTGTTTGTTTGAGATACTTCCTTCAAGAGGTGCCAGACCAGTTCTTGTGATGGTTTCTCTTGCGAGAGGGTTTCATCTAAGATCGTATATCTTTGCCCGGGATTTTTACCACCAAAGGTAAGTTCCGGGTCACTTACATAAAAATTGGTCATCACCTGATAGTTATCCTCATTTTTAGTAACCACAACTTTGCCGTTAACCAACTCGACAATCGCAGAATTGCCTTCTTTATCAACGATCATATAATGAATAAGCGGATAACCTAGATGGGTTCCAAACATGATTGCATATTTATGAAATATTGGAATCGCTTGCTCAACAGTACGGGCTTTCTGCAAAACTATTGTTACCATTTCACAGCTTATACGAATAGGTTTAAGTATAGAAAATGGCGTTTTCGTTTTGGGGACTGCAGCGATCGCTATGAAAAGCCCCTGGTCATTCATGCCTTCATAAGGGTAATCAAAACCCTCCTGCTCTATAATAAGAAAACCGTGTTCACTTCCTTCAGCAGGAATAAACCATATCGTACCACCTTCTTTATTCCAATCAAAATTCCTTCCACATCGGACATTACCTACTTCATCAGTGACCTGAAAAACGGAACATGCGTGCAATACATAGAGATAGGATGAAAAAATGAGTGAGCAGATTACAAGAAATAAAAATTTTTTCATGAGATTTCTGTTACCATTTTTCTCTATTCTTGTACATCCAACTGGTTGCATTTCCATGTGTACACCATTTTATGGCTTTATAAATTTCATAGCACATCTTTGATTTTTGAAGATCTTCCTGACAGTCATATTCCTGTTGTAAATTTTCCAAAAATGGAAGTACATCCTTATCTGCAAGCTGACCTAAAGCCCACACTGCATGCGTCTTATCCTTCTCAGTATGATCATCCGATTGTATATACAGAACCAGGGATTGTGCGCAATCCTGTCCAAACTCCATCTTGGCTTCAACGCAAATATTTTTCACCCCGGTATATATTGCATGAAAGGAAAAAATTACTGATAAAATAACAAAAAATATTGCGATTACGAGTACATAAAGAATGTATGTTTTCAGTTTTTTTGTGTTCATACTATTCACCTAAATTGTCAGAACTACGATCCCGCTAATGGTGAGAAGGATACCAGCTCCTGTTTTAAATGTCAGAGGTTCTCCTGCAAAAATGACACCCATCAATGCCCCAAATAATGGTGAAGTAAATGCGATCGGCATCACTTGTTCGAGATTTCCACCCTTGAGTGCATGATAAAAGCAGAGCATACCAATTGAGCCGGCAACGATTCCGCCGCCAATTATCATATACGCCAATGCCTTTGTTCCGGCTTGAGGGATTGTCTTCCAATAAGGAATACTCACAATACCGAGTATGATAAGTGCAACGAATGTACGAATGGTAATTCCCATCTGTGGTGCAAGATTCCCCATATGCAATCCTTTTTTCTCAAAATAACCTCCCACTCCCCAGGCAATTGCAGTGACAAGCGCAAAGAGCTGTGGTTTCATCGGCTACACCTCCGAGAATGCTGAATCATTTCTAATCTCTAAAGCGAGATAATAAGATTTTATGTATTATTGGTATGGTCAGATACGGAATTGAGGAATACGTAGGACTGATAAAAGCCACAAGCAGGCAGGACATGGCAACAAGAGGTGTTACCCATGCTTTATAGCTGATATATCTAACAAAGCTCTCGGTGACATCATCCTTTAACAAATGTCCTTCTTTCGATGCATATTTCCAACTTATCAGAAACGTCATACTAATGAGGAACATATTCAAATGAAAAGGCATTTGACTCAGCCAGTAAATCGGCAGTTCTCCTGCGAGGTCAGAGGTGAAGGGCAATAGTCCGGTGAACATGAGAAATATGATATTTATCCAAAGGTGGGTCGGATTAGTTGCCTTTAAGTGAGAAAATTGGGAGTGATGCGCAGTCCAGAACTTCGCAAGGATCATAAAGCTCAAGAAGTAGATAAAGAGTGAATGCCATTGAGAATGCAGGAAGACTTTTATTTGATCTTGATTAAACAATCCCACTTTTTGTGGCAGTTCGAGTGAGAGTACCAGAAGTGTCATGACAATGGCAAAGATCCCGTCTGTCAGCGCCTCGATCCTGTTGAGGGTCAGCCAGCGATGATGTTTGGCGTCAATTGTGCTTATCTTATTTTGTGTTTCAGGCATAATATTTATTGTTTGGTCGCCGTATAAGTTCCTGACAATGTCGGATCACCGGTAGATATGATACTAAAGTTGCCACTCAAAGATGTCTCGCTTTGGAAGGTTCCGTTAATAGTAACTGTGGTCGTGTCTCCGAAAAGTGTCTCGGTATCTGTGTAAGAGAAATTGTCATCGGTGACTTCTGTGAGCCCACTTGTACTCGATCGGACAATGTTTACCGAATCTTTAGTTGCAGCAACGAGTTTAATATAGGTTAACTTCTGTTTGTTGCTTACATTAGCCACATGAATTTCGACCGAGTCAGAATAACTGTTCTGACCAATCCATGTGCCAAGGTACTTAAAGTCCGGTGAAGGTCCGCTTGATTTTGAGCAAAAGGAAAACGCAAATGCGATAAGTATTATCACTGCGAGAATTACAAGATTTTTTTTCATTGTTACATCCATGTATTTTTTTAAGAATATATTCCAGAATATTCTTTATTGGTTTTTATTGAGAATTCACCCTCATTTCTGTCAACATCCTTGAATAATTGTCGAATCTCTTCATAGGGCATACCGTGGGATTTTTTTATTGGTTCTCTTATATAGATGCGACCGTCAGGTTTGAGAATTCTGGAGAGCTGCTTTACAACTTTGGAGTGCTTTCCCGGATGAATATCGTGCAGCACATGGTGTATGAGAATAATATCGAAGATCTTGTCCGGAATTTCTGTGTTTTCAATATAATCGTATATGAAAGTTACATTTTTAAATGTACTCAACCTCTTTCTTAATCTTTTGATCCAGCATGTTGAGGGTTCAAGGCATGTGAGATGCCCGTCGGGAATTCTTTTGATCAATATCTTGGAAGCAATGCCTCCACCGCTTCCAAAATTGAGTATATTCTCTGAACCTGTGAGAGGGATGGATTCAATATATTTGTTGTAGAAGCCTGCACCTCCCAGAAGATACACAAGGGAATCACTCAGCTTGAACAGAAAGGATGGTTTGTTAAAATCAATTTCTTTAAATTCTAAATTTTTCATCATGTATCCTCCTATTCGTTATTGATTTTATTGAGGAGCCACGCCATATTTTTCCCGAGATTCTCCATTGTTCTGATGCCTTCTTCATCACCAGAAATAGTACCAGAACGACCAGAGACTCCGAGATTCCAATAGCTGGATCCTGGTATGATCATCTGCGAAATCAAAAAGAAGTGATTAATTGAATCAAAGACGTGGATCGCTCCTGCGCGGCGTACTGCCACAACGGCAGCACCAAGTTTTCTTTTGTACAGCCCATCGTTTGCAAATCCCACAAATCCAGCTCTGTCAATGAGTGCTTTTACTTCCGGGGTCAGATCGGAAAAATAGGTTGGCGATCCTATCAAAATGCCATCTGCTTCAATCATTTTCTCGATACATGAATTTACGATATCTCCAGTTTGAATGCATTTCATGTCTTTATTCTGAAAGCACTTTCGGCATGCAAGGCATCCATGTATCTGCTTTCCTCCAATTTGTATTATCTCAGTATGTATTCCTTCACTTTCAAGTGTGTCACATACAATTTTAAGCAGGGAATAGGTATTTCCCTCTTTGTGGGGACTTCCATTAAAAGCAATAACTTTCATATTATTCCTTTCATTATCGAATTAAAGATTTGATTATATCAAGGGTTTTTTCGATATCTTCTTCATTATTATAGAGGTGGAAAGAAAATCTTAACTTTCCTTCACGGCAGGAACAGAGAATCTTTTGTTCCTCCAAGATGTGGTGGACTTTGTTTGCATCCGGCACATGAACAGATATGATTGGAGACCTTCTTTTTCCACCTGCGCTTATAACTTTTAATCCCAGAGATGTGCATTCATCTACAAAAGTATTTGCGAGCCCAAGCGTATGCTCCTGAATGCGCATAATGCCGATTTCCGCAAGCAATGAGAGGGATGCGTGCATGGCAAATAGTGCCTGATAGGGATAACTGCCTATCTCAAATCGCGATGCGTCTTTTGGTTCCGGTATATCATATTGCCGCACATTAGTGAAATCCAGAGTATCCAAGAATCTACTCAACCAGCCTTGAAAAATAGAGCGGATCGGTGCGTCCTTTCTTACATACAGGATGCCTGTGCCTGTGGGCGAAAGAAGCCATTTTTGTGCACCGGCTGAGAAGGTATCCACACCTGATTTTTCAAGATCGGGATACATGACCCCTGCACCCTGAATACCATCAACCGAGAGGAAGGCATTATGTTTTTGTGCAATTTTCGAACATTCGTCCAGATCGATCCGATATCCATCATAAAAGCGTATCCATGAGGGAGCGATAACCTTTGCTCCATCCACATCGAGATATTCTTCTCCATCTTTTTCTGTGATAATTACTTTTGCTCCTCGTATCTCCTGCCCCTTCCAGGGATAGACATTTGCAGGAAATTCTCCGGGAGGAAGCACGATCTTATCACCTTGCTTCAAATCCATTCCCCATCCTGCCATATTGATGCCGAAGGAAGTGTTATTGACCAAGGCAATATCTTCTGCTGGTGCGCCGAGTAACTGACCGGCTTTTTCTTTGATCTTGATTATTATTTCAAATGATTCGGGTTGAGTTTTAAGCGTATCTCCGCGATAGAAATTCATGAAGCGATCCTGTTCTGCAATCGCTGTTTCTGGAATCACTCCCGTGGATGCAGTGTTCAGATATGTGCATGTCTTGAAGATGGGAAATAATTCGGTGCGTTCTTTATTGGTTAATAATTCCATTATTTTTCCCGCTCCTCTTCATCAATATTTATCAAAATATAATTCTTGTTTCCTAAGCCAATTGCTTGACCATAATCAGTTTGTGTATTTCCGCTTATTCCACACTGATGTTCGAAGGTATCATTCTGTTGCAAGCGCGGGATTAGCTTCAACATATACAAAAATTCCATTACACCTTCCTATGACAGGTTTCTGTTCGTACTTATGGTTTTTTACTTCTTGAAAGCAGCATTCCTGTCAACATTAATGCGCATCCGAGAATTCCACGAATAGATAATCCTTCATGCAGTACAAGCCAGCCACCTATAACTGCGAAAACAGATTCCAGACTGAGGATCAAAGCTGCATGGGCTGAGTGGGTTTCCTGTTGGGCAATAACCTGCAAAGTGAATGCAATGCCTACAGAAAATACTCCCGCGAATACAATTGATTTCCATGCTGCAAGGATAGAAGTCATAATAACTGTTTCGAACATCAGTGCACATATTAAACTCAATATCGATGCAAAAGCAAACTGAATAAAAGCTAATTTTAATGGATGAATTTTTGTTGAGAACCGACCGATAACATGGACATGAACTGCCCAGAAAAAAGCACCTCCAAGTACAAGGGAATCGCCCAGTAAAACCTGCGTAGCTTGATTTATTGAAATCAGGTAAAGTCCGAAAACAGCTAATACTGCGCCGATCCAAGTTCCCAAATATGTTTTCTCCTTCCATGTCAATCCGAGCAATGGAACAATGATTACATACAATCCTGTGATGAAACCGGCTTTTCCTGCGGTAGTAAAAACGATGCCGTTCTGCTGAAGCGAAGTCGCGGCAAAAAGTGAAAATCCAGCCGCGATACTGCCATAAATAAGAACATTTTTATTGGATTGTGATTGAATATTTTCCTTCCAGCTGAAGGATTTATTCTTTAAGAGAAGGAGGGGTACCAGGGTAATCGCACCAAGTGCAAAACGCACTGCGTTAAATGTAAAAGGTCCCACATATTCCATTCCCGCACGTTGTGCTACAAAGCCGAATCCCCAAATTGCAGCAGCTATGAAAAGGAGAATATTTGCTCTCACGATGCCCGTTGATCTCTCACTTTTTTAAAGTAATTACATACACAGACAACAATGGAGATGTATAGGAGTCATCCCCATTATTGCTTAAAAAGAATTGGCTAATCCTTGCATTCACCTTGCTTTTCCATGAACTGTTCAAAACTGATCTGCTTGTCATAGCACTGCTGATCGATATACTTGAGGATATTCAAAAAGAGTTCCGTTTGTAGATATCCCGGCACTACAGTGATCATCTCTGCATCCTCTGTCATAAAAGCGTATGAAGGAAATCCCGTAATGCCGAATGCAGTTGTAAGTTGTTTCAGATTAAGAGTTGTTCCTTTGAAAGTAACATCCTCAGTTACGGACTCTGCATTCACTCTAATCGCAATAAAATTATCATTCATATATGAAATAACAGACGTGTCAGCAAATGTGGTTTTATCCATCTCATGACACCAATGACACCAATCTGTATAAAAGTCAATAATGATATCCTTGCCGTCTGCGAGGGCTGCAGAAATACCTTCCTCAAAATCATACCATACAATTGTCCCGGCCGGTTCTTCTGCTTCCTGTGCATACAAAGTCGAGAAAATGAAAACTACGGCGAGAGATATAATAAGTGTTGTATATATTTTGTTTAACATGACTGTTCCTCAGCGTATTTATTGAGGTAAATTCTCTTCAATGAGCTTTTGAAATTCGGGAACGAAATCTTCAGTAAATCCTATTTCTTTTTTGAGCATTTTACCTTCAGGGGAGATGAAAAAAGTTGTAGGGATGCTTTTAATCCCGAACATTGTTGAGACCTCTCTTGCACTATCTGTAAGCATGATATAGTTCATGTCTGTTCCTGTGGCTGCTAGTTCATTCTTAAATTTAATCAAGGTTTCAGGATCTTCTGCACTCACCCCAATAATGGTCAGTCCCCTGTTTTTATATTTGTTATAAAATTCTACAAGATATGGTATCTCTTTTTTGCAGGGAGGACACCACGTTGCCCAGAAGTCAAGTATGATGAGTCCGCCGACTTCGCTCAAGGTGACATCGCTTCCTTTCATGTCTTTCAGCGTGAAATCGAACGCATCCATAAAAGATACGGTTCCAGCTTCCACATCTTCCCATACATGCAGATTGCTTTTCACTTTATTTATTATTTCAACTATTTTGTCTTTATCCTCAAATCCTATGAAGTAATCCTGAATATCACCGTTGCTGAAAATCACTATAGTTGGCACTTCTTCTTTCACTCGAAATTTTATATCATTAAGGAACTGTTCATTCTTTTTGACATCCATCGTTGCTACAACAATATCCTTCATTTCATTCTGAACTTCTTCGAGAGCTGCAAGCACTTCATTACAGCTATCACAACCTGCAGGAATAAATTCTACAACAAGAATCTCATTCATGATAAGATCATTGAAATTATCGCCAGTCATTTCTATTAATGTGCTTTTTTTAGCTGAGCAGCCGAATGATATGAGCAATCCGATGATTGCAATGACAAACCCTAATTTGTTTATGATTGTTTTTTTACTGTTCATCTATTCTCCTGATATTTAGTTAAATACAATGTACAAATATATTTGTTTAAGTCAAATCCATTAAACTTGTGAATAAGAATTGTTGGATCACAGGTATTTTATACGACGTCGACCAGCGAACACCTGTCTCATCGAGAATTTGTTGAGCAACTTTTCTGCTCACATCCTTCCATAATTCCGGAGATATTGCCTGCTGTTTAAGTTCGTCTTCAAGATTCTGTAATCTTTTTGGAACCGAGAACAATGCACCGAATGCAAAACGAATATTTTCAATCTTATTCTCTTTGCTCTTTAATAAAATTGCATAACTTAATCTACTTATAGAAACACCTGATCTTCGTCCGAGTTTATAAAAATAGTATTTCCAATCCTTGTCAGGCAAAGGGAGTAATATTTGTGTAAGAATTTCATCACGACCTACGTCTACTTTGTATGGTTTGATGAGTATTGTATCCAAAGGCACAGTTCTTTCGCTTCCTTCAGAGCACAATCGAACGTGTGCATCATACACAAGGAGCGGTGCAATGCTGTCCGCGCAGGCAGCAAGATTGCAGATGTTTCCGCCAATAGTAGCCACATTCCTTATTTGGGGTGAGCCGATCTTTTCAACAGCCATTTTCAGCACAGGAAAATGTGATTTTATATGCTCATTGCTGCTGATCTCTTTAAAGGTGGCACATGCTCCAATACTGCACATGTTATCCTTTACTTCAATTCTTCTGAGTTCAAGAATATCATGAATATCTATAAAGTGTTCTATGTTTGAGAATTTATTTTTCTTTTTTCTCAGCTCAATAAGTATGTCTGTTCCACCCGCAATGATCTTGCTTTGCTCAGCGTTTGAATGTATAAACTCAACGACTTGCTCTAGTTCAGAAAATTCATGAAATGTATGTCTATTTTTCATTTTTTGATTTGATGTAGTGTTTTCCCTGTCTTGATCTGCTCGAGGTCAAGCGGAAGATTGTAGAATCTTTTTCCAAGGGCATTTGCAACTGCATTATTTATTGCTGCTGCAGTGAGTTCGAGTGTTGGTTCACCAAGACTTTTTCCTCCAAATGGACCAAACGTATCAGGATTTTCTACAAAAAATGCCTTGATCTCCCCTATATCAACACTGGTTGGGATGAGATATTCATCAAAGTTAACATTCTTGATCTCCGCATCTTTAACGATCACTTCTTCCATAATTCCATAACCCGCACCCTGAGAGACTCCTCCATAAATCTGACCAAGTGCCCCGAGCTTGTTTATTATTTTTCCCGCATCATGAACTGCTGTTACAGTTTTTACAAATATTTTGCCGGATGCAATATCAACTTCCACTTCAGCAATCTGGCAGCCGTACACGTACGTAAAATAAGCCGGACCCTGTCCAACCTCTTCATTCCAGTCAACATCGGGCGCTTTGAACCATCCATAGGCATTAAGATTTACTCCATTCATGTACGCCTTATTACACGCTTCTGGAAAGGCAATTTTGTGCCCGGTTTCGTCATGAGAAATAGTATGATCAGCAAAATCGAATGTCGCCTCTGCATCAAGATCCCATTCAGATATGAGCATTTTTTCAATTCTATTCCTCACGATATCAGCAGCAGCCTTCACTGCTTCACCACCCACGAGTGTAGATCGAGAAGCGACAGTTGGTCCGCCATCAGCTATCCTGCTTGTGTCCTGCTCAAGATAGTAAATATCATTCGGAGAAATGCCAAGAACTTCTGCAGCAATCATAGAAAATGTCATGCGCAAACCCTGTCCGTTTTCAGCTAATCCGGATATGAGATACACGCTGCCATCCTTTTGAATACTTATAAGTGCGCCCGTAGCATCGACACCTTCTGCACCAAGGGAACACCCGCGGAAACTACATGCAAGCCCGATTCCCTTTTTTATAATTGTGCCTGAATGGTACTGCCCATTCGACAGAATGAGTTCTTCAGCATTTGGAAAAATATTAGCAGAATTTTCAGATTTATATACTTCATACTTACTACTGTAATTCGACTCTTTTACTGCTTTATCCATCACTTTGTTCAAGCTGACAATATGACTCGACAAGACCTGTCCGCTCGCAGTTTGAGAATTTTGTTTATATCCGTTTAATTTTCTGAATTCTAGAGGCGACATATTGAGTTCTTCTGCGAGCTCATCCATGATGGATTCCTGGGCAAAAATTATTTGGGGTGATCCGAATCCCCGAAATGCTCCAGTGTATGGATTGTTTGTATACACAGCTTTCACATCAGTAAATACATTTTCCACTTCGTATGGGCCCGTCGCTTGCACGACCGAACGCCATGTCACGAAAGGACTCATTGAGGTATATGCTCCTCCATCAGCAATGATATCGATTTTCATTGCCTTTAAAATACCTTTGCTCGAAACACCAACTTTGTAATGCATCGTATATGGATGCCGTTTATAACTTTCAATAATTGATTCTTCCCGTGAAAGTTGTATCCGAACTGGTTTCCCTACTTTTTTACAAGCCACACATGCACGCATCGCCAGTATATCCATCGTATCATCTTTACCACCAAATGAACCGCCTAGCTCATTTTGAATGATATGAATATTCGTGAGAAATACATTCATAACTGTGGCGACAAGCCGCCTACAGGTAAAAGGATTTTGAACGGAGCCATATATTTTATATACATCTTTCCTAAAATCAGGCACTGCAGTTATGCATTCCGGTTCTATATATGCATGTTCAACTGCAGGAGTGGTATACGTTCTTTCAAGAATGATATCTGATTCGCTGAAACCCTTTTTAATATCACCCTTGCGAAGCGGATAATGATTGATAAGATTCGATTTGTTTTCGGGATGTATAAGAGGAGCTTCTTTGTCCAATGCTCTTGAATAATCAGTTATTATTGGAAGTTCTTCGGCTTCAATTTTAATAAGTGAAAGTGCTTTCTGGATTGAACCTTTATCATTACCCACAACAAGAGCAACCACATCAGCAGGACAGTAAATTTTATTGAATGAAAACACTGGCTGATCAAATTTTATAACTCCCGTTAGATTGGGTCCGGGTACGTCTCCGGAAGTAATAATAGCTTCAATGCCAGGAACTTTTTCAGCTTCTGAAATATCTATTTTTGTTATTATTCCATGCGCAATCGAAGCATATTTCTGAGCAGTAATGCACGAATCCGAAAAAGAGATATCAGCCGCATACTGCGCTCTGCCAGTAACTTTTTCGTACGCATCAGTACGAGGGAGCTCCTTGCCGATTATATTAAATTTATTGTTCTTCATCTTGTAGTAATTGAAATTTCTCCCGGATTTCTTTTGATACCTTATAAGCTTTTTTGTATACTTCATCTTCAGGATCAACAATAAAATCTTTCATAAGATAATGCCCTTTCTTGAAAACAGTTTTAACTTGAGTCTCACATGCGCCATACAGAAAATGACCAAGAAAATTATCTTTATCGATTGGTGTGTAAGGACAATAATCGAGCACAATAAAATCTGCAGGATCACCCTTTCGAAGCCTCGGAGTGTTGCCAAAAAATCTATCCTGGATATCAAAGCTATTTTTCAAAATACGTTCTACAATATCAAATCCAATCACCGAACTTTTATTTATATGGCGACAAGTGAGGAATGCCATTTTAATTGTTTTTAGCATATTGCAATGCATGCCGTCTGTTCCAAGTAGCAAAGGAATTTCCTTAGGCACTTTGGCAATATTAAGCGTACCAACTGCGTTATTGAAATTTGAATCCGGGTTATGAATAAGTGATGAGTTATATTTTGAAATTATTTCAAAATCTTTGTCCGTAAGATGATTGCCATGAGCGAGGAAAGTAAGTTCATTCAGCATATTGAACTTCTCTAATCTTTCACAAATAGTGAGTCCATATTTCTCTTCCGAGAACTGGGCATCAAAAATATCTTCGGCAGCATGGATGTGATAACCACATCCGAGATCTCGAGTTTCTTCCTGTATATGTTTCATCGTAGTATCAGATAGTGTAAACAGTGCATGCAGTCCGAATTGTCCTTTAAAATCTGCAGTAGTTCGATATTTGATAAAAGAGAGATTTTCCTCTACAGCATGTTTCATGTTCTCTTCACCATTCCTGTCAGACACCTCATAAGAAAGAACCGCATTCAGTTCACGAGTTTTTAAAACCTTCTTTATAATATTTTCACTGTCTTTAATGAAATCCGGAGATGAATGATGATCAAATAATGTAAGCACACCATTTTTGATCGCTTCTATTGCAGCGAGTTCTGCACTCACCTCAACAGCCTGCTCGCTCAGCGTTCTATCGAGTTTCCACCAAAGATTTTCCAGGATCTCCACAAAATCATCCATACTCCCTGTGACTGGTAATCCCTTGCTCAAGCGCGAGTAGATATGTTCATGAAAATTCGTTAAAGGTGGTAAAATCAGTCGTCCCTGGGCATCATACTCTCTCGCATCACTGTCGTCAGCTTCGGACATTTTCCGTTTAACCGGCTTCTTTAAAAAATCAGCATAAGATGTTTGTTTGATCTCATGAATGAGTTCATCCTCGACAATAATGTCGCCGAATATAGGGTTAAAAACCCCATCAATAAACTGGCATATAAAGGCATTTTTGATACGTATATTATTATTCATATTCATTTCCTAACTTCAATTCTAAAAAGAATGAAGTGATATTTATGTCAAATTTATTAAGCCAATATCAAAATATTATTCCGATTTTTTTGTTGATGCAATAATAATTGTCTGAATTCCGTTAACCCGGGCAATGTCCATAACTTCCATTACTGTGCCGTGAGTAACGCTTTTATCTGCTTTTAGCAAAAGGCTTTGCTCAGAAGATTCGACTGCGATCTGTTTGAATTGCAATCGGAGTTCTTCTATTGTAATTGCATTTCCATTGAGAAAAATATCTCCGTCAGATTGGACGATTACTTCGAGATCATTTCCGGCAGAGGATGAAGCTGTTTCTGAGTCTGGAAGATCGAGTTTCATGCCAGGTTGCTCAATAAAGTTCGTCGACACCATAAAAAAAATCAGAAGCAAAAGCACCACATCGATGAGCGAGGTGATATTGATCGTGACCCGTCGCCTTTTCTTATTCAGGAGCTGCATAGTCGTCTTCCTTCTTCGTATGATTGATCTTCTTCACAAGATTATTCGTGATATTCTCAATATCAAGTATCAAATCCTCTGATTTTCTTATGAAATAATTATAACAGATCAGCGCAGGGATCGCCACAGTCAAACCGAAAGCTGTCGTGAGGAGTGCTTCTGAAATTCCACCTGAAAGCGCAGATGCATTACCTACTCCCTGTGAGGTGATCACACTAAAAACTTTGATCATACCCACAACAGTCCCCAGCAATCCAAGTATTGGGGCAACAGAAGCAATAGTTTCGAGAATACCGAGTCTTTTTTCAAGAGTACGCAGCTCCTGCCGTACATTATTTACGATCTCCTCCTTCATGCGATTGTATGGCAGCTTTCTATGGTTCAGCACAATAAGAATAATACGTGCAAGCAGACTTTTACTTTGCGTACATATCGAACTCACCATGCTTATGTCTTCCTCAGAACTATAGTTCTGTACAACTTGC
>Ga0207996_1001775_pt1 | contig 14170 bp, 16 predicted proteins | sample AntAceMetag02UKG_FD_184773 | JGI IMG/M metagenome (GOLD analysis project Ga0207996, IMG submission 184773) | Saline lake microbial communities from Ace Lake, Antarctica - Antarctic Ace Lake Metagenome 02UKG (SPAdes) (version 2) | ecosystem: Environmental > Aquatic > Non-marine Saline and... | reverse complement strand
AGTGAAGGCTCACAATGTAATTTTGCCCCCTTTTTTTTTGTATTAAAAAAACCTATCTGCGTTCATCTGTATGAATACTCCAAAGACGCAAGTCTGTGGCTGAATAGTTACTTCTTTTCCGCTTTAATCAATAAGACCGCCGACAAAGAGCGGGGCATAATCTTCGCATCCAGCCATACAGGCAACATGTAAAATCGATTGGCCCACTTGAAAAACTTACCAAAAATATTCATCAGCACGGTGTTGTCGGGCTGATTTGCTTTTTCACTTTTGTTTTTTTGTATCCAGGAAAAACAATACACGACAAAGCACATCGTAATCTTTTCCAGTGGGCCCAATACCTTGTGTATATTAATCGGCCTGAACCCCGCTTCTTTTAATCGATCCTTCATCTCAGAAAGTTCATAGCGGCGAAAGTGATTTACAAAACAATCATCATTGGCAAAATATGATTTTTTATGCGGAAAGGTTACTACAAGTTTCCCGGACGGCTGCGTAACCCTGGCCAATTCTTTAATGGCCTTTTGGTCATCCTTCAGATGTTCAAGTACTTCCGAGCTGATAGTGTGAGAAAAAGCTCCGGATTTAAACGGCAGATTCATACCATCAGCAATTACATATTGCCCAATTTTATGTTTGTGCTTAAGGATGAAATCTTATTTTTTTATCGTTTTTGGAAGGATTTTGACAAGGGAAGAAATAAGAAAAGGGATCTTAAAAGATCCCTTTTCTTATTTGGTAGAACTCAATAGAATTAGGATTCGGTGATAACACCTGCGGCATCTAAAGTATATGTTTTAGTACCTGAGGCATGTTTGAAAGCCACATTGCAGGTAATAGCGCCTGTTGAAGCAACGTAGGTAAAGGAGCCACCAGCCACGGCATTCGTACTAGTGAATCCACTCGGAAAAGCAACACTGCTAAAGGTCTGATCGCTTTGTCCTGTGGAGTTTGCCACACAAGCAGTATAAAAGTTTTTCGCATCAGACATTGCCTGCGTATCATATCCTTTCTGCCGATAGCTCAAAAAATTAGGAATAGCAATTGCAGCCAGAATACCGATAATCGCGATAACGATCATGAGCTCGATTAATGTAAAACCTTTTTGATTGTTGCATCTTAGTTTTTGTACCATAGTCTTTCTCCTTTTTTTGTTTTCCCCGCTCAAATTGCTTTGCGAGACGAACGGAATAAATTTGTTTAGTTTGTCAATATTTAATTCAACTTAATGGTATTATAAAGCAATTAATATGCCATGTATTCATCTGACATATTGCACTGTTAATGGCAAGGGGTAAAGTTCTTTAATAGCAAAAGATTAGACCCTGTATGTTTTTTAACAGCCTGTATATATTTTTCAACTCCCAGAAATAAAACCGGTTATTTTCACCAAAGTCATGTTGTTTTCGCCAATGCCCGAAGAGCAAAGAAATTTCTTTTTTTGACAGGATTAACAGAATAGACTGGATAATGTTCATGTTAATCATGAAATAAAATCCTACAAACGAAAATATTATTAGATTTTGCTATGCCCAGTTCCTGAAAAGAGAATTTGAAAGAAGGCTGCAAGAGTTTCAATCTATATCACATACTGTACATTTGAAGCGTTAACAGGATAGAATTGGCTGATAAACAGGATATAAGATATGCCTGCCGGCAGGAAAGTAAAAAAATCAGGTAAATCCCGTTAATCCTGTCAAAAAATGTTCGTCCAAAGGACGCTAAGTTCAGTATCTTCACATTCAATACTTTGCTTGACTTTTAAAAATATCATAGCATATTATATGCTGTAACATCAACCAGGGAGGACAATATGGGATCAAGAAAAACTGCCAGCGCCAGAGCATTAATAGAACCCGAGGTCAAAAAAGAGGCTGAGAAAATACTCAAGAGCCTGGGATTGTCAATTTCAACATCATTTGAATTGTTTTACCGGCAGGTTATTGCCCAACGCGGGTTGCCTTTTGAACTTCACGTTCCCAACGAAAAAACCATGAAAGCTATTGATAATTCCAGGCAAGGTAAGGGGAAAGCATTTTCCACACCTCAAGAACTTTTTGATGATCTTGGAATATGACATAATGAGATTAATCAGACGTGACACACAATTCAAAAGGGACGTTAATAGGATAATCAAACGCAATAAAGATATCAACAAGTTGAAAGATATTATTAAGCACCTGGCCAATGCTGAAAAACTGCCGCCGCAAAATAAAGATCATCAACTAAAAGGCACCTTAAAGGACTGCAGGGAATGCCATATTGAGCCTGACTGGTTGCTCGTTTATCGCATAGAAGGAAGCGAACTTTGCCTCATTCGAACAGAAACACATTCAGATTTATTCGAATAGAGACCTTTGCAAAATGTTCAATTTTGCTCAAGTTCAAGGAAGGCGATCCGCCTGAAGCGGATTAACCGGAAGAACCTCTTTTATTATTTTCCAATGTCCACCTTTGGCAGGACCAATTCGTTTTAAACGGCCTTCTTCGCGCAGCTTTCTGATGGCCCGTTCTACAGCGCTTTTTGATTTATTAATCTTTTCCGCAATTTCAGGGATGGATAAAGATGGATTTTCATCCAAAAGCAAAAGTATGGCATCCGGCGTTTTCCCCAGCGTTTTCCCCAGCGTTTTCCCCAGCGTTTTTTCGACCCTGGCCCCGAATTCGACCATAAGGCCGGAAAAATCACTATTGAATTTCGGGGGAGCAGCCCCAAACGTTTCACATTCACTGATAATCTTGTATATGCCACGGCCCCAGGCTTCAATTAGTCCGGCACGGAAGAAAGCATTAGCGATGAGGGGGTTATACGGCATTGAGGCATGCTTTTCAAACAATCGCCCGACGGTCCAGTTCTCGGGCAATTGTCCGCTATTCCAGAAAATGATTTTGTCTTCATACACACTGATTTGAATCGGCACACCGCTGCTGTAGTCTTTGTGAACGATGGCATTCAACAGGGCTTCACGCATGGCCTCCTTAGGGAAGGGATATTTTTCAATGCGGCTTATTCCCTCGTAGCTGATATAGGCCCTGAGGTATTTGGTCAAAAGCAGATCGAGCGTCTTATCAGCCTGCTCAAAAAGGTTGCCATGGACTTCATCCTGATAAAGAAGGTCAGCATCCGTTTCAAAGAATCCGATCTTGACATAAGCACCTGTGACATATTGTTCGGGATCATGATGGAACAAAAGCACAGCCGCACGCTTGAGATACGAGTTCTCTTTCAGTTGCAGATTCTCAATGAGCATCACATTGCTTTCGGCAAGAATTTCTTCACTTATGCGGCCGCTTCTTGCTGCATTTTTTCTGAACAATTCAAATGAATCATTTTTAAAATCCATCACAGTGACCTTCGGCACCGGAACAGCGTCCCAACGTTTGCCATGTTTCTGAAGTAAAAACTTATCCAGGGCCGCGCCTTTGAGTTCCTGCTTGGTGCTTCCACTGCGATAATGGTATTGTCCCTTATAACTCACCGGATAGGGATAAGGTTCTACAATAATTTCCAGATACTCTTTCCCGTTTTCCGTGATTAAGTTGACATCAATAATGATTCCCAGAATATCCCTGACCTTGTTGGGAATATCTTCGAGAAGTTTTTTGGCGTTGGCAACACCGGTGACAATCCCTTTGTTGTTTTTGCCAATAAAAAGCGTTCCGCCCTGCGCGTTTGCAAAACCGCAAATCCACTTGATATACTCATCCCGCCAGGACGCTTTCCATTCTATGTTCTGGTTCTCTTTCATAATTATACCTAACCCGGACAAGGTCAAAGGTTTTTGTTGTGTTTCGCGCCTCAACCCAACCTGCAACTTACTATTTATCTAAAAAGCCGGTTTGCCGATATTCTGTATGCGTTTCGTTTTTGCATTGACGCGACATTGGGCTCCAGGCAGACCTGTATAAACGGCACATTGTTTAAAGCGCTCATTGTTTCAAAATGATGACGATCAATGGAGCCATCTGTAAGCTTTGATTCCACAAGAAGCCATGGAGCGCCATCTCTGACGACGAGAAAGTCGGTTTCCTGTTTTTGCTTGTTTCGGATGTAGAACAGGTGAAAATCGTCACCAGTTGCATCTTCCCACAGGCTCAGTCGCGCGTTTAATTCGCAGGCTATGTAATTTTCAAACTGAGCTCCTTTGTTTTTAATCCTTGACCAATCATAAAGATAGTATTTGCCGGCCTTCAGCAGTGACCGCTTTATGTTTTTCGAATAAGGTCTTATGGAAAACGTCAGATAAAAATCTTCCAGCCGACGGAGATAATTCTTCACAGTCGCCGGGCTGATCTGAATGTGAGAAGCAAGCGACGACTGCGACAGAGGACTGCCGATCATTTCGGGGAGCAGGTTGTACAGGTCAAAGATATATTCCCGGTCAATAATTCTTGTCAACGCCCCGATATCTTCGCGTATAACAGTATCTATATAATCCCGTGCCCACTTTTTGTGAAATACCTGCGATTGTTTCAAAAAGGGTTCAGGAAAGCCGCTGTATTCCACTAACTGCTCAAGCAATTTCTGCGGAGCCGGCGCTGCATCAAGCGCAATTTCAATGAAGTCATGAGCAAATTCCGGAACATTAATCTGCACAGAAAAATCAGAATGTACTTCATTCAGAGTAAGTGGCATTAAATGAAACGTAAAGTAACGGCCTGCAAGGCTGTCTCCTGCGCGTTTCATGATATTCAGTTTCGCGGATCCTGTGACAATAAATTGGTATCGGTCTGATGTCTCATCAAAAGCCGCTTTAAGGATATTTTTCCACTTCGGCATCTTGTGGATTTCATCGAAACAGACCCATAGCTTCTTTGCGGGATCCATCGCGTCTGCCGTAAAAAAAAGCTCATTCTCTTTATACCTTTGACGAACATTTCGCAGATCCCATAGATAGCATAACTGTTCCGACTTTTCTTCATGAAGCTTTTGCCTGGCGAGGGTAGTTTTCCCGACCTGTCGAGGACCGGTGATAAACCGCATCTGACGTCCCCATTGAGGGGAGAATGCTATATTGTATAGATTTCTCTTAATCATAAGCGACTATTTACGATATATATTTAAAAAAGTCAAACTATTTTAAATAAACATTCAAAAAAGTCACAAGGGTTCTGCTCTTTTGATTTAGCATGTTGATATTTCCAATATCAAATTTAAGTAAAATATGATATTCACAATATCTCTTTCAGGCACAATTATCAATAATGATTCGTAAAAAGTCGAAGAACTTGTCATTGCGAGCAAAGCGAAGCAATCTCTTAACACATTGATAAGCCACGAGATTGCCACGTCGCCTTGCTCCTCGCAATGACCGAAATTAGGCAAAAGGTAGTGTTTTGCAAAGGTCTCTTATTGCCCATCGGAAACAAGAGAGTTTTGCTCTCCCTTAAGAATATCTTCAGCAATCAAAACTAAAGAGACTTGTGCTTGTTTCAGATCAGGTTGAGTTACCCATTTTATTGGAGTCAGGAGTTCTACCGGAAACTCTTTTATTATTCTGCTGACCTCAATTGGTTCGACCCATAAATCTTTCTTTTTTGCTTCTTCAATAATATCCTCCCAACTAAAGGGGTATTTCCCCGCGATAAAAAGTATGTCCGCATAGTCCTTTGGTTCCATCCGACTTAAAGCGCAAATTTTATTGGAAAGAATATTTCTCCAGTTATCGACATTTTTAAAAAAATTACATTGTTCCAGATCACCAAAATGAAAAGGAACATCATTTATAAAATCAATTTTCAGAACAAGTTGATTCTTGCTTAAAAAAATACGCAAAAAAGATTCACCGGTTATTGAGACAGTACACTGAAAAGATGTTTTTTTTAAATGAGTTATGACTATCTCGCATTGATGTTTAAAATTTGGATGGTCGTTTAAGAACAAATCCAAATCATCAGAGTATCTGTGTTCAAGGAAACACCTGCTTAACGCAGTCCCGCCAGACAGATAAAAGTCAACATCCAGGCTCTGAATTTCCCTTAAAATTTCATCCTGAAATGGATATAGTTTATTTAAATAATATTTCTCTCGCATACTTATATTTTTTCTTTAATTCCTTTGGATACAATCTGCCAAGGACATCATCAGTTAAGGCTTCTCTCAATAATTTTTTTGGAATAAGTTTGATCAATGTGTACCAATCGTATGTAGATAACAGTCTGCAAAAAATTAATTTTTTATCAAAAAGTGGTAAAGTTTCAATCTTACCAATTATCAGGTCATATAATTGGTTTTCATCAACATCTTTATCCCAGAAGGCATTTGATAATAATTTTTTTTTATCTTCCGGTGTCAATTGCTTCATTTTAATTCTTTTTCATTAGATTATTTCGTAAGCATTAACGGTTGTTCCGCCAGAGCGCTTTATCGAATTCACATTTTTTCAACCGTAAACCGATAACTGTAAACCGTGAATGGTTATACTATTACTAAATATCGAGTTTTTCAAGTCTGTAACGAAGTGAATCAAAACTTATATTAAGATATTTAGCGGCCTTTGTTTTTGAACCATTTGCTTTTTGAAGAGCTTTTTTTATCAGAATTCTCTCAAACTTCGCCAGCTCGTCATTTAAGTTTACACCTTCCTCAGAAATGTCGGCACTTAAAACATTATTTTCATCTGATCCCCCGGATCCGGGTATAACAAGGTTTTCCGGAAGGATTATATTAGTAGTCTCAAGCGCCACACTTCTTTCAATAATGTTTTCCAGTTCCCTTACATTACCGGGAAAAGGATGCTGCATAAGAAGCTGAAGCGCATAAGGAGAGATCTTTTTAATCTCTTTTTTAAATTCTTTTGAATATTTTTCTATAAAATAATTTGCAAGCAAAGGAATATCTTCATTTCTTTCTCTTAAAGGCGGGATCTCCACCGGAATCACGTTGAGCCTGTAATAGAGATCCTCTCTGAAGCCGCCGTTTTTAACCTGTTGCTCCAGATTCTTATTTGTGGCGGATATAATCCTCACGTCCACAATTACATCCTCTGTTCCACCTATCCTTCTGAAGTTTTTTTCCTGAACCACCCGAAGAAGTTTTACCTGAAGAAACAGCGGCAGTTCACCGATCTCGTCAAGAAAAATAGTTCCCTTATGGGCAACCTCAAAAAGACCGGCTTTATCAGCAACAGCTCCGCTGAATGACCCCTTCATATAACCGAACAGTTCGCTTTCAAGCAGGTTTTCCGGTATGCCGCCGCAATTTATAACCACAAATGATTTATCTTTCCTGGAACTGTTTTTATGAATTGCATTGGCAACCAGCTCTTTGCCTGTGCCGCTTTCACCAGTAATCAGAATGTTGGCGGCAGTATCCGCCACTTTTTTAACAAGTGAATAAACCTTTAGCATCCCCTTGCTTTTCCCGATCATATTTCCAAAGGAAAGACCGTCTTCCACATCTCTCATAAAAACCGCGTCTTCCTCTTTGATACCCTTTTTGCTGAGCGCATCCTTTATCACGGCCTTGAGGTCATCAACATCAAAATTCTTCTCAAGATAGTCGTATGCACCCTCTTTCATCGCGGCAACAGCTGTCTCTCCGGAAGCATAAGCCGTGATTAATATGACCATTGTTTCCGGTGAAATCTCCTTGATATTTTTCAAAACATCGATTCCATCGATTCCGGGCATTTTCAGATCAGTAATTACCAGATCAAATTTATGCTTTTTACACAAACCTATTGCTTCTTTGCCTCCACGAGCAATGGCAACCTCATATCCATCCCTTATAAGCAGAATCTCGAGAAATTCTCTCATGCCCTGATCATCATCAACAACAAGAATTTTTGCCATTTAGTACTCCTGAATTAATAAAGTGCCTAAAGTATATTAAAGTGAGCTAAAGTGCCTAAAGTTAAGGTATTCTGGCTATTTTAAAGTTTTGTAGAAATCGAAGTGAAAATGGCCAATAGTTCACCACATTCTTCGTGCTCTGCCTTTACCTGCTCCCACGGCAACATTTTTGCCTCTACAACTACTTCAAGCCAATATTGAGTTTAGCTTGCTTCGCTTATACAAATGAAAATTTTGTTTTTAAAATCTGCTTTGCTTCTGGAACGATTTGCCTCGCGATAATTAGCGCCTATAGATGTACCGGATTTAGTAATCTGATTCCGTATCACTCTGCCTTCGGGTGTGTTCGGCAGCTTTGAAGATAAGCGAATAATTCGCACTGCAAATTCCCGTGTCCGTTTTTCAAGTACTACAGCAAATTTTTTGTTATCCACCTTCCCACCCCTAACATTACTTCACTTTAAAATTAGCAGCGCCGAAGGCGCATTCCTCAACTTTAGGCACTTTAGGCATTTTAGGCACTTTAGCTCACTTTAGGCACTCTTCATTACTCTTTTATCGGTAGCAAAACCATACAATCCGTGCCTTTCCCTGGTTCGCTTTTGATTATAATTTTACCCTTGTGGCTCTCCACAATTTTGTTCGCAATTGCCATTCCAAGGCCTGTGCCGTTTTCTTTTGTTGTATAAAAAGGTTCGAACATTCTATCCAGATCTTTTTCTTCTATTCCGCATCCATTATCGCTTATCTGCAACCTGAGCTGTTCTTTCTCGGGAAGAGTTTTTATTCTCAGAGTTCCGCCCTCAGGCATCGCCTGTATGGCATTTAAAATAAGATTCCAGATCACCTGCCTTATTTCCGCATAATTTCCATATATACTGGCCTGATCGCATAAATCTTTGTTTACTACAATATGTTCGTTCCATTCAGGAACAAAGTTAAGAGATTCAAGGACATCATTGATAATAGTTTTAACGTCAATATCTTTTCGTTCAGACTCTTTGTGGCGCGCCAGAAGAAGGAAATCTTTAACAAAACCTTCAAGCCGTTCCTTTCCTCTCAAAACAATCTGCATAAGCCTTTTATCTGTTTCGTCCAGATTTAAATCTTTGCTTAACATCTGAATAGGCCCGCTGATTGACGCAAGAGGATTTCTTATTTCATGGGCAAAACCTGCGGCCATTTCACCGACAAAGACAAGTCTTTTGTTTTTTTCGATTTGCTGTTCCATTTTTTTAATGGCTGTCAGATCCTGGAAGATCATAATATTGCCTATTTTTACTCTATTTCCGTCAACAAGGGGAGAAACGGAACAACCAAGTATTTTCCCTGAATATGAAACTTCAAATCTGCTTGCCGGCTTCCATAGACTTTTTTTATCAGGCATTTCCGGCAAAGAAGAAAAAACACTGTGAATCTGTTTATTTATAACTTTATAACGCGAAAAACCGGTGATCTTTTCAGCGCCTGTGTTAAAAGATTTTATATCACTATTAAGATTAACTGTTAAAATCCCTGTATCTACAGATTCTATGATGCTTTTGTGCAGCAGGTCAAGCTGATCAAAAGCGCTTTCTTTCTTCGCCAGAAGCTCTCTGGTTTTTTTCTCCTGCCTGGCGGCAAAACTTGTCAGCAATGCAATAATATAAAAGGCTATGATATGGACAAAAATTCTCGAAAATACATAACCTGCATCGCCTTTATAATCATAGCCCAATGGATATAAAGGCTGAATAATGCCATAATACTCCAGATCAAGCATAAGCCCGTAAAATATGCTGCAGACTGAGGCTGAAATCAACCCTCCTCTGCCAGACAAAAAAAATGCTGAATAGATGATAACAAGTGGATACAATACAGGATATATACTTTCAATCCCGCCGGTTACATATACAAGTCCGGTTATCAGCAATATGTCTAAAAGGCTCTGCAGATATATGTTTGCATTGATGTTTTTTATGATTTTTGGAATAAAAAGGCAGAAAAAAGAAAGGAGATAAGTTAATACTATAATAAAATATATTGGCGTAAGTGCTACATTAGATAAGGATCCGGTTGTTTTAATCTGTATAAAGCTGACTATGCTGAGCAAAAAGGTTGCAATTACAACCCTGAAAAATATCAACCATTGAATTCTTTTCTTCAAAGAATTATCTTTCAAACACAACCTTCCCGCCTACCATGGTAAGGACAGCTCCGCCCTTCATTTTCCAGCCGTCAAACGGGGTATTGCGGCTTAAAGATTGAAAGCTGTCTGCGTTAACCTCATAAACTACATCCGGATCAATAATTGTTATATCAGCAGGACTGCCTTTTTTTATGCCGGAATAAAGCCCTGTGATACGGGCGGGGTTTGTCGACATTTTTGCTATAAGATCGGTCATTGTTATTACTTTGTTTTCAACAAGCCTTAAACCCAGAGAAACAGATGTCTCAAGGCCTATTATGCCGTTTGCCGCAAGGTCGAATTCAACATCTTTTTCAATAGATGAATGAGGAGCATGATCTGTAGCAATAACATCAATGGTTCCGTCATGAAGACCTTCAAGGATTGCCTCCCTGTCACGACTGGAACGCAGAGGAGGATTCATCTTTGCATTTGTATTGTAGCCTTTAACAGCATCCTCTGTAAGTGTAAAATAATGCGGCGCTGTTTCAGCAGTTACATTAACGCCTCTGGCTTTTGCATTCCTTATAGCGTTTACAGATTCAACTGTGCTTACATGTGCGATATGAAGACGAGCTCCGGTTAATTCACAAAGACCTGTATCACGCATAACCATACTGCTTTCAGCAGCATTTGGTATTCCGCTGAGACCCATTCGTGTTGCAACAGCCCCTTCATTCATAACACCATTTGCAACAAGCTCAAAATTCTCGCAGTGAGATATTACAAGAAGACCGAATCCCTTTGCATATTCCAGAGCCCTGCGCATAAGCTGGCTGTCTGTTACAGGGTTGCCGTCATCAGAAACCGCTATAGCCCCTGCTTTTTTCAAATCACCATATTCGCAAAGACCTTTTCCCTTTAGCCCCGGGCTTATTGCAGCAACAGGATAAACACGGACTATATTTGCAAGCCGTGCTTTTTTTAATATATATTCTGTAATCTGAGTATTATCATTTACAGGGTTTGTGTTCGGCATTGTACATACTGCGGTAAAACCGCCAAATGCTGCGGCTCGTGAACCTGTCTCTATTGTTTCCTTATATTCATGCCCTGGATCACGAAAATGGACATGCATGTCAATCAGTCCTGGCGCCACTATTTTGCCTGAAGCATCAACAACCCTGACTTCTGACTTCTGACTTCTGACTTCTGACCCCTGACCCCTGACCCCTGACCCCTGCTCTTCTATTTCAATTATTTTTCCATCTTCAATCAAAATGTCCATGATGCCGTCTAAATTACCGGGATCAATTACTCTTCCACCTTTAATCAGCGTCAACATTACGCGCACCTCCTGCGAGCAGATATAAAAGAGCCATACGTATGGCAACACCATTTGTCACCTGATCAATAATTATTGAATATGGTCCGTCCGCAACATCAGGCGCTATCTCAACGCCTCGATTAACGGGCCCGGGATGCATGATCAGCACGTCTTTTTTAGCGCTTTTCATCTTTTCTGCTGTCAATCCATAAACCCTGGAATATTCACGTTCAGTTGAAAACAGAAAGCCGTTTTGCCTCTCCTTTTGTATCCTGAGCATCATTATTACATCAGCATTGCAAACAGCATCATCCACACTGTATGTAACAGAAACCCCAAAATCTTCAATCCCTTTGGGAATCATAGTTGGCGGACCGGCTAAAACGACGTCTGCGCCCATTTTTGTGAATCCGATTATATTTGACCTTGCTACTCTGCTGTGTGATATGTCTCCGACTATAGCAATACGCAGTCCTTTTATTGATCCTTTTTTTTCTATAACAGTCATAATATCAAGAAGCGACTGTGTGGGATGAGCATGCATACCGTCGCCTGCATTAATTATGGAAGTTTTTAGTGCTTTTGCCAGCATATGTGGAGCCCCTGCCATAGAATGGCGCATAACTATAATATCGGGATTCATAGCTTCAAGGTTACGAGCCGTATCTATAAGAGTTTCCCCTTTTACCAGGCTGCTGGTACTTCCTGCTATTGAAAAACAGTCTGCGCTGAGCCGTTTTGCCGCTATATCAAAAGAAGTTCGGGTACGGGTGCTGGGCTCATGAAAAAAAAGCACTATTGTCTTGCCTCTCAAGGTTGGGACTTTTTTAACAGACCTTTTTGAAATTTCCTTCATTTGTTCAGCAACATTAAGAATCAAAGTAATTTCATCCACAGAAAGCGATTCCATATCCAGAATATCTTTTTTTACAAACTCCATGATCCTCCTGTTTTATTTTGCCCTGAAAAACCTGGTCCTTTGGCCAGGATTCTTTACTTTAACAAATGCCCAATCCTGCTCCACCTCGTCCAATTCCACCAAGTCAACCAATTCCATCCTCCCGGAAAACTTCCATTATCCCATGACCAGTAAATAATAAATGCTTTTCCTTTTACAGCTTTTAAATCAACAAAACCCCAGAATCTGCTGTCATAGCTATGATCTCTGTTATCACCCATCACGAAAAGGGATTTAAAAGGCACTGTAACAGGTCCGAAATTGTCTCTTTGCTGAAAAGCCGCTGGAATTATGTGTGAATCTGTATGAATAGCATAATCATTATTAACAACAAGCTTGTCATTGATATATACCATTTTATTACGCACCTCAACTACATCTCCGGCAACACCAACAACCCTTTTGATAAAATCTTTTTTTGGATCCTCCGGAAACTTAAACACTACAATATCCTCGCGCTTCGGGTTTTTTACAGGTATAAGTGTAATGTTTGAGAATGGGAGCTTAATTCCATAAATAAACTTGTTAACAAGTATATGATCTCCTATCAAAAGAGTCTGCTTCATGGAACCTGATGGAATTTTAAATGCCTGAACAACAAATGTGCGTATAAATAAAGCTATAACTATCGCAATAATTATTGCTTCTATGTTTTCGCGAAGAACGCCTTTTTTTTTAGGCTTGATGTCTTTTTCCGGTTTATCTGATTTCAAAATAATATAGAATCCTTTCTTTTAAAATTAGTCACGAAAGTACGAAAACACGAAATAATATTTACGACTTCATAAAAAACTGCTTTTCACCACGAAGAACACAAAGATAAAATTGTAAGTCTTAAAAATAAAATCCCGTCAATCCTGTAAATCCTGTCTAATAAGTCTCCTAATCCTCTGCAACCCACCCCCTGATTCCTGATGAATTTTTACGAAAGCGTAAAGAATAAAACCCTTAATACCAGATTGCTGAATATTCCTGCAACCACATCATCCATAACAATCGCTGTTCCTCCTGATAATTTCTTTTCAACAAGCCTTATTGGAAAGGGTTTCAGAATATCAAAGAATCTGAATATTGCAAATCCGGCCAGCGCATAAACTGCATTAAAAGGCAATCCTAATAAAGTTATCATAATACCTGCAATTTCATCAATAACAATACAGCCCGGATCCTCTTTTTTTAATATTTTTTCAGCATGATGAGCTATAAATACAGCAAAAAAAATAAAAATCACTGTCAAAGAAAAAGCAACCGAAAAATCAATTATAGACAATAAAAAACATATAGGAAGTCCAAGCATGGTTCCAAATGTGCCTGGAGCAAAAGGAATGTTTCCGATAAAACAGCCAGTTGCAAAAAACACTACTGATTTTTCTCGAAAATTCATGGCCAGTTTCTATATTTTGAGTTGTTTTTTGTCAAGGCATAGTTGTTTTGTTGTATAGCGCCAGCTATCCTGGACCTTTTTTCAAAGGTCTCTAAGAACACTAAAGAAATGTAAGGAATCCTGGCCCAGAGGACTATGCTTTGGCTATCCCCAGAGGGAATTTGCTTTGCATGAAAAAGATGAACCCTGGTCGCCTCTGGCGCCGCCTAAGGCGGGTAAACATCGAATGTGGATATCGGGTCACTCATTTCTTTAATAAAATTGAAACGCCGAAGGCGTACCTTAATTCGACGTTGGAAGTTCGATGTTCGATGTTCGACGTTCTTTTTTTAAACACAAAACTCCAGGGCAAAGCCATCTATCTCTGACCTGGCCCAAAGGGAGACCTTTGCAAAACCTCCCCTTTTGCCCAATTACTGCGTCAGGTTTAAGAATAATTTTTGTATCTATTCAGAGGGTATTATATTACCGCACATTCGCTTCACTCATTAGAGTCGCAGAGTACGCAGAGGGTTTTATCTTATTAATTTTCGCTGAGACCCGCCTGCCTTGCCTGAGCTCGCGATGGCGGGCAGGGGGCGAAAATTAATAAACCCAAGC
>Ga0207996_1001774_pt1 | contig 14170 bp, 10 predicted proteins | sample AntAceMetag02UKG_FD_184773 | JGI IMG/M metagenome (GOLD analysis project Ga0207996, IMG submission 184773) | Saline lake microbial communities from Ace Lake, Antarctica - Antarctic Ace Lake Metagenome 02UKG (SPAdes) (version 2) | ecosystem: Environmental > Aquatic > Non-marine Saline and... | reverse complement strand
CATCAGATACTCGTTGGGATCGATGCCGGTCGGCTGGATGATGAATAGGTCGCGACCGCGAACGGTCTCTTCATAGGTGACACAGATTTCGCCGTCCGGATACCGGATGACGCTCGCCTCACTCAACGGAACGCCAACACGCGCGGCAATCTTCTCCGCAAGCGGCCGATTCGCATTTCCCGTAAAAATTTTGATGTGGTTTTCCATATCGTTTCTATTTTTCTGTTTTTCACTATCCGGCTGGTGAATTGGTTGCCCGACAAGGATTTGAACCTTGACTCTGGCCTCCAAAGGGCCGTGTGCTACCATTACACCATCGGGCAATGCGACTTCGATGGCACTCCGCAGTCGCGCAACGACAGCCCCGAAGGCGTCATGCCCGACCGTGACAAAGAACAAAGGAGAGGCCGCCCCGAAACGGGACAGTAGTCCTCTCAAAAACCCGCGCACCATACCCAGCCCTCCCTGAAAAGTCAATCCCCTCCCTGCGTTTTATTGCGGCAGAAAGGAAAATGTGCGTTGTGGACAGGATCAACAGGGCAGACTGGATGAACGACAATCGGGTTTGAAATTTGCCATTGGAACCGAAAATCCATTCCAATACAGTCATTTTGTTGGCCTCCCACTAGCCCTGAAAGGGCTGCCGGAATGAAAATTCGGGCCATTTCCCTTAAAAATGACCCTAATCCTGTCTCCTCCCGTTCATCCCGTCAAAATCTTGAAATTCGTTCTTTTGGGGGGGGATTTTCCTATTTTTCAGTCCATTTGGCGCTTCATTCGCGCTGTTCAGCCTCTGCACTCGTCTATTCTCGCGCCTTTTGTCGTGAAAATCCTTCTCCAACTCCCCTCCTGGTTTCTGACCCCTGAATACTGACTTCTTCTCTTCCATATATAAGGACTCAATTCGGAATTGCCGCCGCCGCGGCCCTGGGCTACTCTTCGCCGCAATGGAACTTTCGATCATTTTGACCTATCGGTGCCAGTCGCGCTGCTCCATGTGCCACATCTGGCAGCACCCCACCCTCCCGGAGGAGGAAATCACCCTCAAAACCCTCTCGAAACTGCCGAAGGGCTTCGATTTCCTGAATCTGACCGGCGGTGAGCCGACCCTTCGAGAGGACCTGGAAGAAATTGTCGACCTTCTCCACCCCAAGGCCAAGCAGCTCAAAATTACGACCAATGGGCTCCAGGGCGACAAACTGGAACGCATGATCCAGAAGCATCCAGATGTGAAGGTCCGCATCTCGCTCGACGGCATCGAAATCCGCAACGACAGCATCCGCGGCGAAAAAATGGGATTTGACCGCAAAATCAAAACCATGAAGCGGCTGATGGAGGCCGGGGGCAAAGATCTCGGCTTTGAGACCACCATCCAGGACGAAAACTGCGATCAGCTGCTCGACCTCTATCATCTCTGTGAATCCTTCAGTGGCGAGATGGCGACATCCGCTCTGCACAACGGATTCCAGTTCCACAAAATCGACAACCAGCCCACCAACCGCATCCGCATCGCCCGTGCGATCCAACCGCTGATCACCGAACTGCTTAAATCCAGCCGACCCAAAAACTGGTTCCGAGCGGCCCTCAACCTGGGACTGATGAAAAAGATCCTGGGTCAGCCCCGGCTGATCCCCTGCTCCGCCGGACGCGACTTCCTATTCGTAGATCCCTGGGGAGGGGTCTATGCCTGCAATGTGCGGCCTGACCTGGAAATTGGCGATCTCACCACACAAACCTGGAAAGAGATCCTTCGCAGTTCCGACCTGCAGGCTGCCCGCACTCAGGTCGCGCACTGCACACAGAATTGCTGGATGGACGCATCGGCGGAGACCGCCCTCCGGAGTCCGCACGTTTCGCGCCTCCCAAAGTGGGGCCCGCTCAAATGGATTCTCGCGAACAAACTGCGCGTAAGGGTCGGCCGCCCGGTCGATTTTGATTCGAGGGTCGACTTTTCGGATATCGCCGATACGCCTGTAGCCCCACCGCGAATTCCCTGGCTCGGGAAGACTTTTCAGCCGACGGTTCAGAAAAAGAGTGAAAAGCCCTACGGCGCGTATAATAATGTCGTGAACAAATAACCCCGACGATCCCCTTTATGAAAATTGCCGTTCTAGGAAGTAAATCTCTCCCCGCATTCGCCGGCGCCGACCGCGTTGCCGAAAATATTCTCCAGCATCTGCCGACCGATGATGGGAACCACTATCACATCTATGTGGTGCGCACCCCGGACCAGCCCCGCCCCTTCGACTATGCGCCGAACATCCATGTGATCCCCATCCGCGCCATGGGCGGGAAGCACAGCAAGGCCACCACCTTCTTCCTCTCCAGCGCCCTCCACTGCGCTTTTGCCCTGCGCCCCGATCTGGCGCACACCCATGATTCCGCTTTCGGCCCCTTCGCCTGGATCCTCCGGATCTTCTGTCCGATCATGCCCATTCTCGGCACCTTTCATGGCAACCCCTACGAGAGGGCCAAGTGGAGCCGGTTTGCCAAAGCCTTCCTCCGCTTCTCTGAATTCTCATTCATTCACGCCTGCTCGGCCCTGACCACCGTGGCCCGCGCCAAGGTCGCCGAGGTCCAAGCCCGCTGCAGCACCCCCATCGAATTTATCCCCAACGGCGTGAACCCCGATCCGGAGATCGCAAAAAACGAACTCCTGCAGACGCTGGGTCTCGAACCCGGTGCTTACCTGATGTTCGCGGCGGGCCGTATGGACCCCACCAAAGGCCTCCACCATCTGCTCGATGCCTGCGACCGGTTGAAAATGGACATCCCGCTCCTCGTCGTCGGCGGCTTCGAAGGCCACAACCAGGACTATTCCAAACAGTTGATCGAACGATGCGAAGCCCACCCTAACCTAGTTCTGCTGCCGCACCTGCTGTCGCAGGCCGAACTCTTTGAACTCGTCGCCGGCTGCCGTCTCTTTGTATTCCCCTCCGAAATTGAAGCGATGAGCATGATGCTCCTCGAAGTGATTTCGTGCGGGGTCCCGGTGCTGGCGTCCGACATCGCCGAGAACACCGAAGTCACCGGCACGGACTATCCCTGGCTCTTCCGGAATGCGGATGCCGCCGATCTCGCCGCCAAGCTTCAGCAGTTTCTCCGTGACGGCCCAGGCCCCTCCGTTTCCGCCCTGCGCGACCGCTGCGCCCGCGACTTCAACTGGGATGCCATTGCCCTGCGCTATCTCGATCTCTATAACCGACTCACCGGCACCCCCTAACCCCCGCCGCGCTCACGAGGGCTTACACTTTTCCCATGGGTTGGAAAATCTGTTCGCGCGTTTTCCATACTATGGAAAATATGTTTCCATATCGTGGAACAATTTGCCCGGAATCTATTCCGCGTCCGTCACCGCGCCGAAAGAGGCGCTGCCGACCTGGCGCGCATACTTGGCGAGAACACCGCGTTTTTCTTTGGGCTTCGGTGCCTTCCATTTCGCACGGCGCTTCTTGAGTTCAGTGGCCGTGACTTTCAATGCGATGGTCCGGGCTTCGGCATCGATGGCGATCATATCGCCATTCTTCACCAGCGCGATAGGGCCGCCTACTGCGGCTTCCGGCGCCACATGTCCGACAACAAATCCATGACTGCCGCCGGAGAACCGACCATCCGTGATGAGAGCCACATCGCGCCCGAGTCCCTTGCCCATGATGGCGGAGGTGGGCGACAGCATTTCGCGCATGCCGGGGCCGCCCCGCGGACCTTCGTTCCGGATGACCACGACATGGCCCTTTTTTACTCGGCCCTTGAGAATGGCCGCTAGAGCGGTTTCTTCGGACTCGAAGACGAGGGCCTTCCCTTTGAACTGCAGTCCTTCGTGACCGGAAATCTTCGCCACGGCGCCCTCGGGGGCTAGATTGCCTCGCAGGATAACGAGGTGACCATCCTTCTTGATCGGGTCGGACAGCGGGCGAATGATCGTCTGCTTCGCGGGATACGGACGGATGCTGCGCAGGTTCTGGCGCAAGGTTTTTCCGGTGACGGTCAGCGTATCGCCATTCATCAATCCTTCTTCGATCAAGAGTTTCATCAATGGAGCCGTTCCGCCAATGCGAACCAGTTCGGCCATGACGTGTTTCCCGCTGGGTTTCAGGTCCGCCAGCACAGGAGTCTTCCGTCCGATGCGGGTGAAGTCGTCCAGTGCCAGTTTGACATTCGCCGCATGAGCGATGCCTAAGAGATGCAACACAGCATTCGTGGAACCGCCGAGAGCAGTAACTAGAGCAATGGCATTCAGGAAGGACTCGCGCGTCAGAATATCGGAGGGGCGAATTCCTTTCTTCAGCAAATTCAGAACGGCGGCACCCGCTTCACGGCAGTCGCGGGTCTTGGCAGCGGAGATGGCGGTCTGCGCGCCGCTGTTGGTCAGACTCATCCCGAGGGCTTCAATGGCGGAGGCCATGGTATTGGCTGTGTACATGCCACCGCAGGATCCGGCACCGGGAATCGCGCAGGCCTCAATTGCAGCCAGTTCTTTCGCAGAAATCTCTCCTCGGGAGCGGCGGCCGACCGCTTCAAAGACGCTCACGATGTCCACATTGCAGCCGCGATGCCTGCCGGGCAGGATCGTGCCGCCATAGACGAAGACCGCCGGTCGGTCCAGCCGTGCCATCGCCATCAGGCAGGCAGGCATGTTCTTGTCACAGCCGCCGATGGCAACCAGGCCGTCGAAGGCCTCGCAGGCGGCCACGGCTTCGATGGAGTCAGCAATGATCTCGCGCGAAACCAGCGAGTAGCGCATCCCCTGTGTGCCCATCGAAATACCATCGGAAATCGTGATGGTATTGAAAATCACCGGCTTCCCACCGGCGCGCTCAACGCCTTCCGCTGCACGGCGTGCGAGGCGGTCAATGTGCATATTGCAGGGGGTCACCTGGCTCCAGGTCGACGCCACCCCCACCTGCGACTTCTTGAAGTCAGCTGAGGAAAACCCAACGGCATGCAGCATGGCTCGACTGGCCGCGCGCTCCACCCCATCCGTCACCGCTTTGGACCAGTTCCGCTGCAGCGGGACCTTCTTCTTCGAACCCGTCTTACGTGTTGTCATACCCATACCTCCTGTTCTCTCGTTCGAGAGATCAGTCTACCCCGTCTTCATGCCGCAAGCAAACGCGCCCAAGCCAAAGAGGCCGCCCACGGCGGCCTCTTTCTTCGATCCCTCTGACCCGCCGGTCAAAATCGATAGGTGCAACCGACCCGGGCGAACCAGGCCTTCATCTGATTGGATTCCGTTCGGGTACTCCCCAGAAGATCGATTTCGATTTCGGGCTGGAGCAGATCATACTGATAGCCGCCGCCGATATAGAGGGCATACATGTCGTTGAGCGGATATTCGAGATCGACACCGGCCACCGCAATGATGGGCGGGCGGATCTTGACGTCCTGCTCGAGGGTCACCTGCTCCATCGGATTCAATGGATTGGGCATGGTCACCGTATACTTGACCTCGGAGACGACCGGAACAAAACGGAGCCCCAGTTCGCCGGTCAGAGACAACGGTCCCAGTGGCAGTCGACCCAGCACCGATCCCCCCATCGGAATATTGAGGCCATAGCCGGACACCTTGTGATGCATCGGGATGGGGTAGCCAGAGGTGGGGTCTGTATAGGTGTCATCCCCCTCATAATTCGCTCGCCACCGTTGCACGCCCAACGCCGCCGCCACACCAAAATTGGGATTGAGCCAATGCGCCCATTGGACTTCGCCGCCGATGGCTTCCTGCCACGGCTGATCCGCCTGGGGCCAAAGATAAACCGCATAGGTCCGCAACTCATTCCCGGCACCCGCTTCGACTGGAGCCCCCCAGACCGCAACAGACAACGACAGGAACAGAATCAATACGATGAGATACTTCACAGGGCCTCCTTACAGACTCAGAGTTGGTTTTCTTTATGCTCGCGAATCAAAGACATTTTGTAGATCTGCACACAGGATGTCAATCGCGAGAAAGCGGTATCCCGCATTTTCCCGGCAGCGACTCCCGCGGGTGCTGGCTTGCACTTTCGACGCCCATCCGCAAGAATCGCCATCATGATGAATCGATATCTTCGTTTTGTGATCCTGGCGCTCTGTCTCCTGCCGGCCCTCGTGCAGGGCGGGGCCGGACCGATGAACACCCTGGTCGTGGTAAACCGTGCCAGCCGCGATTCCCGCGCGCTCGGGGCCTACTATGTCGAACAGCACGGCATCCCCGCCTCGCACCTGTGCAGCATCCAGGTGGACACCCCTTTCCCCACAATCACGCTCAGCGCCTTTGAAAGCGATATCCGCAAGCCGATTGCAGAGCACATCGCCAGGCAGAAACTCGATGGGCAGATCCACTTCATCGTTCTATGCATGAATGCCCCTTCGCGCATCGCCGGCGGGAACAGCCTCACCGCCGCTCTTTTTTATGGATTCAAACCCATTGATCCCAAAGCACCGCAGTGCAACATTGCCTCCAACTCCGTCAATCAATACTACGCCGCGGAAACGGCCTACTCCTCCACCGCCGGATGGAATCAGATGCACGCCCCCATCCCCTTCCTCCTCACCGCCGAGACCCTCGAGACGGCCAAGCAGGTGGTCGATCGCGGCGTGGCCTCGATCGCCGCCTTCCCCAACGGGGTCTTCTGCCTCTACGGCTCCGCCGATGCCGCCCGCAACATCCGTCACCGCACCTATCCGGTCGTGGCCCGCCACTTCGATCTGATGGGACTGAGCGACCGGCTCGAGGTGAATCCCACCGGCGGCCGCATCCCGGAACGCCCCATCCTCGGCTATCTCACCGGACGCGCCTATCTCCCCACCAATCTCGTGGAAGCCGCCTTCGCCCCCGGCGCCATCGGCGACCACCTGACCTCTTGCGCCGGCATGATCCCTGACCCCTGTCTGGGCCAAAGCAGTGTCTGGGACTGGATGAAGCTCGGGGCCACGGCCTCCTACGGCACCGTGGCGGAACCCTGTGCCTTCAATGTGAAATTTCCAGATCCGATGCTGTTCTTCTGGGTGATCCGCGGCTTCAGTCTGGGAGAAGCGCTGGCCATGTCGGTCCGCAATCCCTACCAGGGCCTCTGGGTCGGCGATCCGCTGGCCGCGCCTTTTGCCGCCCCCCCGTCCGTGCAGATCAAGTCGCCGGCACGCAATGCCGAGTTGAGCGGCGACATCACCCTTCAGCTCGCAGTCAACGCCCACGAAAAAGGGGCACCCCCAGTCTTTATCGACCTCTATATCGACGGCCGCCACTCCGCCCCCATCGTCCGCCCGTTCGCACCGGTCGGCAATAATTTGTTCGCCCAGATCGGACCGCATCGGTTTGAATATACCGTAGCCCCCGGCGAGGATCTCGCCGCCGCCGCGGCGGGATTGGCGTGGGCCATCAACTCCAAGGGACGCGGAGACTTCACCGCTTCGACCCGGTCGGACCGCCTGGAGATCTCCGTCCCATCCCCGCTCGATGACGACAAGCAACCCCTGAGCTTCTCGGTCGGCTCCGAGAAGGGATTCGCCAAGGCCCTCTATATCGGTGCGCATGCCGGGACGGACCACCTTCGTGTCGGCGAGGACGGCATCGGCCGGGCGGCGGCCTCCCTCCACCTTGGAGATGCCCGATCCTATGAGATTCCCTATCCCGTGAACCTGTCCTCGCTGGCCCCCGGTTACCATACGCTCACGGTCGTCGTCCGTGACGGCACGGCCATGCAGTGCCAGTCTCAGGCCAACCTCACCATCCGAATTCCTGAAAGTTCCTTATGATTTTCCCCATTATTTCCTTTCTGGCCGTTCTGTCCATTTCGCTGATCGTAACCCGTCTGGCCGCGATGGCCCTGACCCTGACGGGTATGTCACGGGAATCCGCCCGCTTCCAGGCGCGGTCCGCGCTGACCGGTGTCGGCTTCACCACAAGCGAGTCGGAAATCATCGTCAACCATCCAGTGCGACGGCAGATCATCATGGTGATTATGCTGATCGGCAACATCGGGATTCCCACGATGATTGCCACCCTGGCGGTCTCCATGATCACGACCGCGCAGGCGGAGCACTGGTGGAACCCCGTCCTCCTGATGGTGGTAGGCCTCGGTGCCTTGATTTATGCCGCCCGGAGCCAGTGGATCGAGAAGCATCTCAACAAGATTCTTGCCAAAATACTGAAGCGATGGACCGATCTGGAGGTCCGCGACTATATCTCCCTGCTTCAACTCCAGAACGGATATGCCGTGAATGAGATGGTGATCCAGCAGGGCGACTGGATCGATGGGAAAAGTCTGGAAGAAGCCGCCCTTCCCCACGAAGGCATTCTAGTGCTGGGCATCCAGCGGGAAGATGGAAAATATGTTGGCGCCCCCCGCGCCACGGATGTCATCCGGCACGGCGATATTCTCGTCGCCTACGGCCGGGTGGACCGGCTTGAGGAGCTCGATCAGCGGACGGGGCCGATCGGAGATGCCGCGCATTGTGAAGCCGTTAAGGAACTCGCCAGAGAAGAATCCTGAGAGAAGCGTCCATGGATGCGTTCCAACATCTGGTCAACACCATCCTCGTCATCGTAGCGCTCTATGCGCTGGCCGTCTGGTTGCGCTGGAAAGGAACGCTCAAGGAAGAACACTCCATGACGCTGGCACGGATCGTGACCGATCTGTGCCTGCCTGCCGTCGTCTTTGCCGGTCTCGCGACACAAACCATTCACCTGAGCCAGATGAAGCCCGCCGGCGTCATGCTCGGCCTCGAGCTAACCTGTATTGCACTGGCCTGGGGGCTCAGCATCGCCTTAAAATTCAATAAGGCCCAGCAGGGCGCCATCGTCTTCTGCTCCGCCTTCGGCTCGTCCACCTTCCTCGGCTACTCCATCATCATGCAGATGTTTCCCAGTACCCCGGCGGCTATGAGCGAGGCTGTCCTGATCTCCGAAATCGGCGTGGGCTATCCCATCTTCATCCTGGGCCCGATTCTCGCCGCCTATTTTGGTTCGGGGAAGGGCGGCGAAGAGCTGAAATGGAAAGCATCTCTGGCCTTCTTTAAGTCCCCCGTCTTTTTTGCACTGATTCTCGGCCTGTTGTGGAGCAAGTTTCGGCTGCCCGGTGAAGAAAACGTCTTTCTCGCCCCCGTCTTTCAGCTCTGTCATGTCCTCACCGCCGCGCTGACACCTCTGGCCATTCTATCGGTCGGACTGATGTTCAAACCGATCCATCTGCGGAAGGTGCTGCTGGCGCTGGCTGTGGTCGTACTGCTGAAACTCATTCTCAAACCACTGCTGGCCGGATTCATTTCGACTCAGCTTGGATTTCCGGAGCTCTGGAAAGAGATTCTGGTCCTGCTCGCTGCGATGCCGCCAGCGGTGCTGGGTGCCGTCTTCCTGCGGCGCTATGGAGGCGATGCCGCTCTGGCCTCCACCCTGCTTCTCGCAGCCAGCCTGATCAGTTGCCTGACGCTGCTCGGTGTATTCTGGGCGATTCAGTAATCCCCATCTAGCCAGGCAGCACGCCGCCCAGCACGAGGAACCAGAGGATATACGGCAGTATCCCCAGATATGCACACCGATAGATATAGCGTTTCAGTGCCGCCGGATCCGTCCGCCGGCGCCAGGCCCCCGGCAGAAACAGCATGAGGATTGTCGCAAGCGGAAACGAATAAGACAGGAACCTCGGAGTGATCAGATATTCAGTTGCGGCGAACACCGGCAGCATGAACAAAGAAAGCCCCATCAGAATCACAAACGCTCGCAACGTACCCCGCAGGCCGAGCACGACGGCTGTCGTCCGAATTCCCCGAGCTCGGTCCGTCGGCAGATCATACAGCAGCACCAGAAGCATCAACGCAATCCACCCCAGCACCAGATGCACATACAGCCACCAGGGACTGCCATCCAGAGAGCGAACCACGCTCCAGCCGGACAGTGGAATCAAAAATCCGAAGGGGACCGCCTGGATCAAAACATCCCAACCCGGTCGCCCCTTGCATCGGATCGGGGGAATGGAATAGATTCCCCCCAATACAGCCAGCAGGCACAGATTCAGGAAAAAATCCCGGGAAACAAAAAACGCGAGAAGCAAGGCGGCCGCCTGCAGGAGAAGGCTCCAGAGGAAGACTTCTCGTGGTTGGATGAGCCCCTTCACCAATGGCGACTCCTGGCGGCGTGGATTGGTCCGATCATCCTCCACATCCACGGCATCATTCAGCAAATAGATGGTTCCCGCCCATAAACAAAGCGCCAGCGCGCCCAGCCCGCAACGCCCCCACAGCTCCGGCCAGGCCATCGGATTGAGCTGCCCCGTCGCCATCACCACTCCAAAGAAAAACAGCATCAGCGTCATCGGAATAAACCGAAGCCGCAGAAGGGGAATGATGTAACGAATGCTCATAACAGGAAAGAGACTAGTCTTCTCCCTCCCTCACCGACAATCCAAAACCCGCCCGATATGAATCAGGGGATTTCGGGGATGCGCGCCTTGGCCCGATAAAACTGGGTCGTATATACCGTGCCATGAGTGAAGATCAGGACGCCTCCCGTTCCATCCTCCCAGGTAGCGGACAGATTGGTCCAGGTCAGGCTGTCATCCATGGCTTCCCGTCGTTGCATGGCATATTGGCGACTCCCAGAAGACTCCACACCCACCAGGGTTTCGGTGGGCAGATTGCTCATCCCCGCAATCCGGAAAATGGAGTTGGAGGAAGAGGGATCCGTGTCGGCATCGAACTCATCCCGGTTGCTGGCGCCGTCCGTATCCAGATCCCCCAGAGGATTCCCGGACTGATAGCCCCCAAAATATTCGTCTTCATACCCATCCCCCATTCCGTCGCCATCGCTGTCCAGCAGAATGAAGGGGGAGAATTCCGACGTGTTCCACTGCTCCAGGTCCGATGCCGTGGCTGTAAGAAAATCCGGCGGCGGATCATGCAGAACGATAGCCAGATTGGTGAAGCCAACCATGCCGGACGCATCGGTCATCATATTGGTAACCCGGCCCATCACATATTCACCCTCACCATAGCCACTGGGATCACAGCTTCGGTTATAGAAAAACTCCACCCAGTATTCCTTGCTGGGCTCCGACTCCAGATAGCCGGAGACGAGAACCGCCGTGCCGTTGTTGGTGACCGAAGTCAGAACCGGAAAGTTCTGCAGACCGTTTGCCCCACTGTCGGCATCCAGCGGATCGTTCAATGTTGCCCCTCCTGGATAGAGGTCGATGCCCAACTGACCATTGAAATAGAAGCTGTTTCCGACGATGGCGATTCCGTGCGAAGCACTGTCGACATACAGACCATCCTGACCATTGAAGGAAATCAGATTCCCGTCCGATCCGCTGCCGCCGCCCACCATATTGCTGTTGGCGCCGCCCCCGAAGCGTATGCCGTAGGTGCCGTTTCCGAGCGCGTTGGTTTGATTAATGTCACACCCGATCCAGTTTCCCTGCAGTCCATTGCTGGTGCTGGTGGCCCCATCCATCAGCACGCCCTCCTGTGCGTTACCCGAAATCAGATTCCCCTCCATGGAGTCATATCCGCCAATCCGGCAACCCCGGCTATTGTAAACATAGATGCCGCTCCAGTCATTGCCGACCGCCGCCGCACCGGTGGCATCGGGGCCAATGAAGTTGTTGTAGATCGTATTGGCATTCCCTTGTATTTCGATGCCGTACTGGGCATTGCCGGAAATGAGATTCTGCCCTCCGCTCGCCGCCACTCCGATCTGATTTGACTGAGAGTACTGGATCCGGATTCCGCTCTGGCTGTTTCCCACATCCTCGGTCCCTGTACTGTCCAGACCAATGATATTACCGGCAATCGTCATCTGCACGCAATTGGAGCCAGAGAGATAGATTCCGCTTCCTCCGTTTCCTGAGATAATATTCCGGTCGAGCAGGTTGGTCCCCCCGATCTGCCCTTCGCCCACTCCAGAGAACAAGATACCGCCCAATCCGTTGCTGAGCGCCGATAGAGAGGCGTCATAGGGACCAATCCAGTTGCCGAGAAAACGAGTATTCCGTCCCTCGTCCTCGACCCTCACGCCATACCCGGTATTCCCGGCAATGACATTCCCCGCATTCGGCCCGCCCACGAGCGTGTCAGAACACTGGATTTTCAGCCCCGCCTGCCCCTGGTTTGGCACCGGCAACAGCCCCGTCACGTCCGTCCCGATGAAGTTGCCCTGCACCACAGTGCCGGTCGCCCCGTAAGAACCCGCGAATCCGAGAATTCGCAGGCCGAAACCCGTGTTGCCGGACAGCAGATTCCCTTCCGCCCCCGGCCCCCCAATCCGGTTGTTCGGTGCATCCGTCACCAGAATGCCATCGTCCCCATTCGGAACAGCCCGGATTCCACCGTTGTCCGTTCCAATAAAATTCCCGATCACCCCATTGCTGTAGCAAAGCGTAGTGACGAGACTGATTCCATTCTGGCCATTCCCGGACACGGTGTTCCTCATGGAAACCAGCGGCCCCCCCATCACATTGGAGGAACCCGCACAGTAAATGCCATAGTGATCATTAGGCAAGGCCGACTGGCCCAGATAATCCGTACCGATCAGATTCCCCTGAATCTGATTTTGCCCGTCCCCATGGGAATAGATATTGATCCCGTACCGCCCATTTCCCGAAATAAGATTGCCGGGGAACAGAGTTCCCGGCACGGTATTCTGCCCGCCCACCAGGGTATGGCTTCCGGAGTATAGCTCTACGCCAGCGGAGATGTTCGGCCAGGCATTTGTCCCTTCCTCATCGGTACCGATGTAATTCCCGCTGATCTGATTGCTCACGCTGTTTCCCGTTATCCGCACCCCGGATGCCGCATTCGCCGAAATCGTATTTTTCTTCGCCGCCGCATCACCACCGATCAGATTGTGGAGACCGGACAAGATAATCACGCCATAATCATTGCTGTAGAGGGTACAGCGCTGGACGGTGTTGCTGTCTGCGGAGTCAAGATACACCCCGTTCGCCGTAAAACTGTAGATACGCAGCCCCTGGATGACGCACTCAGCGGTATTCTGAATGTGCAGCCCCGAAACGCCAGCGCCTGCCGAGGAACCCTCCAGCGAAACTGTCGGGTCCGGAAATCCGATCGCCGCATTGATGTCCACCTGATTGGTGATCGTCGGCAGAGCGGAACTTAACGAAATGATATAGGGCGAGCCGATCGTGAACACAATCTCGTTCGGCGGCGTCGCACTGTTGGCATCCAGAATCGACTGGCGCAGTGTATTGGGTCCTGAATCGGCCGAACTGCTTACCGTAAACGTAGCGGCTCCAACCCCACCCGCACCCATCAGGAACACGACGAACAGAATCAGACTCTTTTTCATTTCAGCAACCTCCTATGGGCTTGATCTGATGTCACGCCCTTTGCTTGTTTGAGAGTAGGCCAATTCCAGTAAAAGCAAAAGCCTCGGTTTATGAATATTTCATAAAGCCCCGGACGGCTTTCCCCTTGACCCTTAGCTCCACCGCCACCTAGCGTATCCCCATGGACAAGATCGATCTGAAAAAGCATCTGAAACATCTCTACGGCCCCAACGCGAAGAAAGTGGTCGCCGTCGATGTACCCGCGATGAACTTCCTGATGGTGAATGGCATCGGCGACCCCGGAAAATCGAAATCCTTCAGCGAAGCCATCGAGGCCCTGTATCCCCTCGCCTATACGCTGAAGTTCAGGGTCAAGCGCGGCGGCATCGGCATCGACTACGGCGTCATGCCGCTCGAAGGCCTCTGGTGGGCCGATGATATGACGGCCTTCACTTCCGGTAAACGCGACGACTGGAAGTGGACGCTGATGATCATGCAACCGGAGTGGATCACCGGCGACATGGTCGAACTGGCGATCGCCGAGGTCGCCAAAAAGAAGGATCCGCCAGCCCTCCCCTTGGTCCGCTTTGAGACGTTCAAGGAAGGCCCCTCCGCCCAGATTCTGCACATCGGGCCCTTTAGTGAAGAAGGCCCGACTATCGAAAAGGTACACGTCTACATCCAGGACAGCGGCCATCCGCTGCGGGGCAAACACCACGAAATCTATCTCAGCGACATGCGGCGGACGGCCCCGGAACGGTTGAAAACCATCCTTCGTCAGCCGATGGGTTGAAACCTTTCCATGGTATGGCGCCACCGACAAAAGTATTTTGTGTTGCAACCGATTATCACAGAGAGGAATACATCACTTTTGCTCTTGACATATTTGCGCCCTTCCTTCATTGTAT